>Ga0164296_1000804_pt1 | contig 35760 bp, 35 predicted proteins | sample GEODES057metaG_FD_113533 | JGI IMG/M metagenome (GOLD analysis project Ga0164296, IMG submission 113533) | Dystrophic lake water microbial communities from Trout Bog Lake, Wisconsin, USA - GEODES057 metaG | ecosystem: Environmental > Aquatic > Freshwater > Lake | place: USA: Trout Bog Lake...
ACCGTTTGGGCAGTCAATTGAAGTCCTTCCGATGTAGTAGCAACCCATTGATCTCCCTCTGGTTTGAGGCTCGTTATCTCATCTGCAACCTCGGCGACCTGACCAGTGAGGAGCTGAGCCGACCAGAGATGGTCTAAATAGGCCCGATAGGTCATACGAGGAGCAAAATCGTTGGGTGCGAGGGTGATACCTTGTGAAGCAGCCCAGTCGATGAAGTCGTTCGGCTGATCGGCAAGAGCACTCATCCCCTTTGCTGGCACATTCAATAAATGCAGTGGGCAATCCGTTTCATAAGCCATCCCAAATCTGGGTTGCTTGGGATCCCTAGCCACTGCAATCTTGAGCCCAGCTTTCTTGGCAACCAGGTTTGTGCCGAGGGCGACTCCAGAAAAGCCGCCCCCAACGATGAGTATGTCTAGATCTGGTCTAACTTCCATGTTCTTAGACAACCTTGTCTAGAATCTGCGTCCCACCGTGAAAAACAGTGGTGGATTCTTGGGCCCAAATATTAGTCCAGCTTCTACATAAGTTCCACCAGACAGGTTCATTCCACCCAAGACCTTCAGGCCAATTCCACTCTTGTGATCTCCTTGATCATCGGTGAAATAATACGTTGGACCCAAACCTGCATAACCTATCGCAAACGATTGAACTTCTAAGAGTGACAATGCATTGCCACGGCGATCTTTTCCGAAATTACTGGGCTTTCCCCAAATCTCAGCATCAACCCTCAACTGAGGCAATGGAAGGACCGGAACATTGAAGGTTACATCAACGCCTCCGTTCACCATAAATTCATTCCAGTTACCACCGCCAACTCGGATGCCTACTTTCGGGATCGGCAGAATGTTTCCGGCTTGCTTGGCTGTAACCACATCTGTGGATGTGGTGTCGGCGGATGCCAAGGAAGTGAAGGCGACGGCTGAGACGGCTAGTGCGAGTGTTACTGGCTTCATATTCGATACTCTCCGATACAACGTACGAAATTCCAAGGCGACAGGTGCCTATTTCGCTCCCGTTGTTACTTCGAAATACTCCTTGAAAAACATATCAACGTTCACGGTTTTGGCGACCCGATCTGGTCCAGAGCCTGGAACCAACTTAGTATGGCCGCACTGATTCAGATCAGCGGTGATTTCTGTGACCACCTGTCCTGATTCATAAGTACATATCTCTGGCCTAAAGATCAGTGCCGCCGCCAAGGGATCGTGAAACGTCGCTTCTTTCACCTGTTTGAACCAAGTTTCAGCAAGAGTTCGAACAGTGTGCAACGGCTCACCGACAAATCGTCGACGAACTTCTTCTGCTCCGAGGCGACATTTCTCCGTCACGTCCAGCCCAACAGAAAGGTGATCCTTTCTCTTGGCTCCATACACAATCGAGGTTGCAGTTGGGTCAACCAAAGCGTTCCACTCTCGCCGGTCGCCACCATAAAAGATGCCCGCCATGGAAACCAGCGATCTTAGAAGAAACGGGATCTCAGGGTCCATGGCAAAGAGTAAGGCCACATTGGAGTAAGGGCCTATGGAGAGCAAGGTGATCTCGCCTGGGCGTGAACGAATCGTATGCCGAAGAAACTCCACTGCCGAATTTTCTGGACGATTCAAGTGACGGGGAACATGCTCAATAGCTTCGTATTGAGGCACTCGAGGCTGCCCCACTCCATGAACCAGAACATCACGTCTACCGCAATGGATCGGGATATGACTTCGCCCTACCGATCGGCATACAACCTCTGCCAAGGCTGCGCGCTGTTGAACATCGCCCGTGACCGTGGTGATTCCAAGAAGATCGCACTTTGGCTGTTTGAGCAAATAGGCAAGTGCCATTGCATCGTCGATATCGCTTCCGATATCAGTATCCAGTAGTACGGGAATCTTCTCCATGACAACCCCAGCCTAGCTGAGATGAAGTGAAGTTGTCTACCGATTAATCGAATAGAGATGCGGCGAATTCATCGGGTTTGAAATCTTTGAGGTCGTCCATCTTCTCACCGACTCCAACAAGCTTAATAGGGATTTTCAATCGATCATAAACTCCGATCAAAGCACCCCCTCTTGCGGTGCCATCAATCTTGGTGAGAACCAAGCCAGTGACTCCAGAAGCCTTCTTGAATTCTTCCGCTTGGCGAATAGCGTTTTGCCCCGTGTTGGCATCCAAGACCAGCAAAACTTCATCTGGTTTACGCCCAAGGGCCTTTTCCGTCACGCGTAGAACCTTCCCCAACTCAAGCATCAAGTTCTCCTTGGAATGTTGGCGCCCAGCGGTATCGGCCAACACAAAATTGGCTCCTCTTGCCTTAGCAGCGGTAATCGCGTCAAAAATCACCGAACTGGAATCTGCTCCAGGTTGACTCCGCACGATTTCGGCTCCGGTTCTCTCGGCCCAAATCTCAAGTTGCTCAATCGCTGCCGCTCGGAACGTATCTCCTGCCGCAAGAATCACTTTGAATCCACGCTTGGTGAGCAGTCGAGCGACCTTTGCAATTGTCGTCGTCTTCCCGACCCCATTCACCCCAACAAAGACAAATACGGTTGGGTCTTCATCATTGACTTCCAAGCCTGCCGGGCCTTGTTGACGGAAGCGATCGGCGATCGCCTTCTTGAGGCGCTCTTTCATCGCATGGGGATCCGTGATCTTTTCATCTCGAACGGCTTTGCGCAATTCCGTCAGGATCTCGCCAGTGGTATTGATGTTTGTATCGGCCTGAAGCAGCGCTTCCTCTAGCTCATCGTAGAATTCCTCATCAATGACCCCACGCCCCAGCATGCGATCGACCCGTTCCATCAGGCGCTTAAACATACGGTTCTAGGTTAGCATTTTTGCCATCTGACCGAACTACGACCTACCTTGCCAGGGGCTACGTCATGAGGTTGGTTTCGAATAGGATCTGGGGACTTAATTCGGGAAGCGCGTCTTTATTGGTACACATCCTGTGCTACCAGTTCGCAGTCCTTTCCCGCATGTTCAGTTCTTTGGCAAACCGCGTCTGGTAAGTCGGAGTGAGGTCTTCCACCGCTTCCACTTCGGACACTTTTTGATCTTGCTTGCCAGGGGCTGAGGGTGGTTTGGCTGAGAGAAAGTTCGATGCCTCTGGAACCTCATCCGCTCGGATTTCGCCAGACAGATGCGTTTTAGTTGGCATGCTTGCCAAACCTCGTAGATCAGCAACAAACGCCAGATATTCTGGCTCGGATACTGCTTCGCCACATCTTTCTTAAACCGGACCTCTTCAGGAGTCAGATGAAGGACCTCCTCTCCGGTGGGATCGCTAAAACGATTGAAGCGCTGAATCCCACTCCGATAGTCGTGATAAAACGGAATCTCAAGAATCGGTCCTTTGAAGGTCAAATTGACCAACAAATTGGTGGAATCGTGATCCAGATGCCCTTGTTCAAAAGCCCCACAGCAGACTCGATCCGGCTTGACACTATCCATCATCGCTTGGAATTTCGGGATCAAATCCAGGATTTCGTCACACACTGAACCATCGGTTGCATGGTGGAAGAAGAGGTTGTCCTGAGGTACGCCCAATAACTCGGCGACAGCACGAGCCTCCTTCTCCCGGATTGGCTTATTATGAGTCCAGCTAATATACACCTGGTTCCCCGACTGGGTAAGCCGACGTATCCATGCGCAAATGGAGATCTCATCATCCGGATGAGTCATACAAAAAAGCCATCTCAGATTGGGTTCAGTGGAGAATGCCCTCACTCCAGACCAAGCCCCTTGATCACCCGCGTAGAAGACCGCCCTTCCAGGGTTGGCAGAATCACCACTTGCCCACCGTATCCCAATACAATCTTGGATTCAGGAAGACTCTCGACCGTATAATCCCCACCTTTCACGTGAATATCTGGACGAAGGATCGCAATCAAAGCTTCAGGCGTGTCTTCATCAAAAGCAACCACTCCATCCACGCATCGCAAAGCTTCAATCACTTCAATGCGATCGACTAACGTGTTTATTGGCCGATTGGGCCCCTTGTTCAGTCTTCTGACGCTGGCATCGGTATTCATGCCAACCATAAGCATGTCACCCAAGGTGCGAGCGTGTTCCAGATACCGAACGTGACCGGCATGGAGGATATCAAAAACTCCATTGGTGAAGACCAGTTTCTTTCCTTCACGCAACTTAAGCGCCTGTTCCAAGTTCATCGCAAAACCTCTTTCAGCGTCTTGAGGACATCTTGAACTGGAATGTTGGCCAACGCATCGGGGTGATAATGGCATCGGTCAATCTGACCATAGGGGCAAGACCGCTGCGGTTTGGTGATGGAATACAAGCCAATCGCCGGGACTTTCAACGCGGCAGCAATGTGCGTACTACCGGTATCACCACCCAAATGTGCGTTGCTCATCGAAATCAAAGCTACCAATTCTCGAACGCTGGTTTTACCCAACAGATTCACCGGCTTTGATTTGCATCCTTGGATTACTTCATTTGCCGCATCTTGATCAGCCTTGGCCTTACCACCAATCAGGGCTACTGAAACACCTTGGCCTGCCAGTTCATCGATTACCTGAGAGAAGGATGCCGGAACCCATCGCTTGGTTGCCCAGCCTGCCCCAGCATTGACTACGACGAAGGGGCCGTTCACACCTGAATCAGCAAGAACTCCTTTAACCTTCTCAGTATCCTCAACTTTAGCAACGAGGCAAAACTCGGCTCCATCCATCTGCCCCCCAACGGCTCTTGCCACATCCACATATTGGTCAACCACATGAAATGAGGTGGGATCTGGAAGGATCCTTTCACTGAAAAGCCATGCTCCTTCTCGTTGCCAGTGGTAGCCAACCTTGCGATTTGCTTTCGCTCGGGCTATACCAAGAGCACTCTTAAGCAAGCCCTGAAGGTCTAATGCCGCATCGAATTTATCTTCGTAAGTCGGAATTCCTTTGAGAGAAAGCTTAAGTTTTGGTTTGAATTGGACCACATGATCAACGGCTGAGCAACATTCGACAATGCCAGCAAACCGGGGGTCTACAACCCAGGTGATTTCACATTCAGGAAACGCATTCTTGAGAGCGACCGCAGCGGGCAGCGAACAGACAGTGTCTCCCAAAGCGGAGAGTCGGCTGATCAGAAATTTAGCCATGCACTTCCTCCATGAGACTTCTCACTGCGATAAGGACTTCAACAGGCTCAATATTGCGTGCCTCTGAACCTTTGCGTAAGATCCGTCCAAGTGCTGTATAAGGTCGATAGTTCTTGGGGTCCATGTGGCCAAATATCGAAATGACCGGAACTCCATAAGCTGCTGCTATGTGTCCGGTTCCGGTATCTCCTGCCAAATGCAGTTCGCTACTCGCCACCATTGCCATTGATTCTGCTAAGGATAGCTTGCCGACGTAGCTCGTGATGCCTGGTAATTCCAAGTCGGGATCGCCCTTGCCTCCCAGCAACGCAACATCGAAGCCATCCGACATCAATCCTTTGGCTACTTCGGCCCAATATTCAATAGGATAGATCTTGGTTGGATGACCTGCCGCAGTTGAAATCGTCACCAACTTGGGTTGCTTGGGAGGGGCTCCTGGCATGATCGGGTGTTCTGGAATAGAGTAGCTTTCCCACCGATTCAAAACGTGATTCTGCCACTCCACCCAGTGTGCATCTGTGGGCATGGTTTCTGGTACTGGATTCAACAAACGTGACAATGCATCGGCACCCCGAACCGAGACACGCTGCTTGGGATAGGAAAATTTTAAGCAGATCGCAGTTTTGAGTTGGCCCTGTAGGTCAATTCCAAAATCAAATTGCTCGCGTTTGAGATCCTGGCAGATCCGTATTTGTTCGGCAAGGACTCTTGGATTCCATTTTTTGTAAGCGCGCCATTTCTGCCGGGGAATCTCCTTCACGCGATTGACTAAATGTTTGGTATCAATCACGGGCACGCATCGTTCCTCTGCTGCCCAACAAATATACGCGTCGGGGTGTTTTTCGCGGATGGCAGTAGCGGCCCAAGTCGCCATCACACAATCTCCTATGGCGGAGAATCGAATTAAGAGAAAGCGAGGTCCGTTCAAAACATGTTCAGACGACGAGCGCTTTTCCACCGGTCGTGTAGCCATAGCCACTGTTCAGGATATTCTCGGATGATCGATTCCAGAACCAAGTTGAGCTGGGCCATGATCGCTTCAGGAGACTCCATTGTGTTCTCCAGATCGACAGGCTCCTTTAAAACAATTCGATATTTGCCGGGTCCGATTCGAACACAGTAAGAAGGCAAGAGGACGGCACCGGTGCGCTGATGGAGCACCGCTGGCCCCAAAACTGTTCCGGCTGGTTTGCCAAAGAACGGGCTGAACGATTCGTCCGAATTTTGGTCAGGCAGAATTCCGATGATCTCCTTCTTTCGAAGTTTGGAGAGAATGGGGCGAGCCGAATCGCCTCGTGATAAAACTGTGATTCCCGTTAGGTCCCTTAGTTTGGAGACTCGGTCTTGGATCTCACCTTGATTGGCATCTCGAGCAACTACTGAGATCTGGCGACCAGAAGCGGTGACCCAATGACCGAATCGTTCCCAATTCCCCATATGGGCGGTGCAGGCGATAACCCCTTTCCCGACAGCCTCTGCAGTTTCAAAGTGCTCGAAACCGACGATCTCCATGTTATCGAGCAGTTCCTGATTGGTACGCAACGGCGTTCGCATGAAGTCGGCCGTGATCAGTCCGAAGTGCCGAAATACTTTGCGAGCGATATCATGGCACTGAGCACCTGACCACTCTGGGAATGCCATCTGTAGGTTGGCGATGGTTTTCTTTCTTCGCGAACCCATGATGCGAAAGGCCAGTTCTCCGATGAACTCACCACGGCGTTCAGCTACCGTGACATCTTGTTTAAGGAAAACCTTTTGACCAAAACCAAAGGCCGATAGGGCCACCTTATTGATCAGCGCTTTTTGCCGAGTACTCATGGAGCTTTGCTTTCAACCATTCCTTGAATTCGGCTTCCGGTTCAACCCTGACTTGATGGGTCGCCACAAGGATTTGTCTGCTTCCAACATCCTTTCTTCGACTCAGTTTGACCCAATCTTTTGCGGTCACCACGATCGGTAAATCGGCTGGAAACGATTCCAAAAGGTTACCCCCATCCAAGGGGTCATGGTCTTTGATCTTCTTGACTGGACCAGCCTCCCCTTGGACTGGAAAAGAGTTTTGCAAGGCTGATACAAACTTATCTGGCTGACCCAACGCACAAAGGACTGAATATCGCGTTGGTCTTACTTCCATCCCCTCTGGAGTGAGGAGACGCATCGGCTCGGCTTCGATACGGAACCTGTCTGGAATTACCAAATCGGCCAGACGACGATTCCGTCGAGGCTCTCGGTAGGGTCCGGCAGGTTGACAACACGTATTTGGCGGGTTGGGATCATCCAGCACCATAGTGATGTGCTTACGAAGAGGGGTGTGAGTGAAACCATCATCCATCACCAAGACTGCATTGGGGTAGGCCTGATGAATGAGTTCGGCGGCCAATACTCGTCGCCTCCCCACCACCAAGGGAACCTCCGGCATCAATGAGCGTATCATTGCCGGCTCATCGCCCCAAGTCATCGGATCAAGCGGTCCCTCGGGTGCGATCTGTGCTCCTGATGCCATCGGATAACCGTAGCCACTGCATCCAATGACTACTTGTCTTCCCTCACTCCGAAGCAATCGAGCCAGATACAACGTGAGTGGGCTCTTTCCCGAGCCTCCGGCCACGAGATTTCCCACGCAAATGATCGGTTGGTGAGGCTCAGCTGCACGCTTAAGTCCAACTTGATAGACGCCACGCTTAACCAACCAAATTGGAGTCTGGAGCCACGACAAAGGGATGAGCAATGCCCTGTAAAATCGAGCCATCGCTGTTTCCCCTTTCCAGATCTCTTCGATTTGCACCGATCGATTTTAGACCTTGTCTATCCCAAGCAGGTGAAACCCAGTAGCGCAAAGTCCCTTTCTGCAGTGAAAATTGCCACCCAGGGCTTTAACTCTCGTAGTATCAAGTGCGATGCGAAACGGCCTAAGACCTCAAATTATCCGGCAAATCTTTGCGCCGATTCCGGCAGCAAGGTCTAGGTGCCTGTCAACCTTTATCGCAATCGCCCGTGATGGCCTCCCCACACTCCTTAGATACGATCCGAGCCAAGTGCTCTTTGTTGCCAGTCTGGCCGTCGTATTTCTTGGGATGATGATTTCGCCTTATGCCCACTTCGGCTCTTCAATGGTGCTGTTTGGATGGATTACCGCTGGAATCGGAATCTTGGCGATGGTTAGTCAGGGCCACATTGACTACGGTTATGGACGTCCTCGTTTAATCAGACAGCTAGACCAAGCCAGACGTACAGTCGGGTTGGATGAGGTTCTGTTGCCTGAGTCGTTGGCTTTCTTGGAGGAAGCAGCTCAGCAATGGGAACGGGTCGAACACACCTTGGCTTCACCACTATGGATGGAGCAGCCTGAGCTCCGCCAGAGGATCAACCATGCCGCCCATTTTATGATGGAAGATCTGGTTGTCATAGAATGTGGTTCCAGATCGGAATCGGGAGTAAACGATGAGGAGGCAGAACGTAGGCTGTCCTCTATGTCGACCAATTTGAGAATCTTGGCTGACACACTGGATGCAGTGACTTCCGCATCGAATACCTATCCGCGGGAAGCGTTTGAGTCAACGGGGGCCCCGACTAACGGCATCATCGTTGAGATGGACGACCTGGAAGAGATCCTGGAGCGCGTAAGTCGGGATCGTCAAAATATTATGCAAACTGTTTGACAATCGCAAGGGCGGATTTAAAAGCGGGATTCTCAGCAGAACCGAGCCATTCATACGCGACCGATTCGGTGTGGGCCGGTACTGCTCCCGCATCTCGTATCCGCTCCATCCCCAACTTGTGGCGTTCCATGTTTCGCGAAGAGACAGCATCGGGACAAACCACGACTTCATAGCCAAGATCTAGCAGATCGCAAGCGGTATGGCAAACACAGATATGGGTTTCCATTCCGACAATGACGACCTTGTTCCGACCGGTTGCCTTCAAGGCAGATAGAAACTCAGGCGAACCAACAGCACTGAAGGTCATCTTGGAAAATGGAGACGGATCCTGGACCCACTCAGCAAGATTCTCATGGGTCGCACCCATTCGAGACGGGTTTTGTTCGGTGGTGAGAACCGGTATTTCCAAGAGACGAGCAATCTGAAGAAGAAATGCACTTCGTTGGAGAACTCTATCGGCATCTTCGATAGTCTTGGTCAATACGGGTTGAATGTCGATGACGGCAAGGACCGATTCTGATGGATCAAGCTTTACGCGTGGCATTTTATGCATTATGCGCATGTGGATTGCTGGACAACCTTGTGACTTCCGGTTACAATGAAGGTGCTCAAGGAACGAGCGAACGCTCGGCCCGCTTTTCAGGAGGAATGAAAATGACGAGAAAATTAACCACCGCGGCGATTATCGCCACAATCGGCGCATGCAGCGCTGCCAATGCACAGGTATCTAATCAGCTCAACACCAGTCCGAACAACATCACCATTCGTGGTGGAATCGCATTGCCAGCTGACAGTAGCTTGAGCAACGTCAGCAGCACGTTCACCAACCTCGGCTTCGAGTACCAGTTCGGTGACTCGCTGTTCAAGGGCGGCGATACGTTCCTTTCGGTCGATGCTTTCTTCAACAACTTTGATCACGTCGTTGCTTGGCCCATCGCAGTCAACCAGCGATTCTACACCGGCACTAACGCTGCTGGACACCGCAGCTACTACTTCATCGGCGTAGGTATGACGTTCTTGAACGTCACCACGTCCGGTGGTGCAATCGCTGCTCGTGGCGGTCTCGGAACCGAACTCGGTCCGAACATCGTTGCTGAGCTTGGTGGCTACATCAGCGACCGAGCTGAGGGCGCACGCGGCAACGCTGTTACCTTCAACATCGGCTACCGCTTCTAATTCCGAAGCTACAACCGAAAACCGGAGCTATCTCGTAAGTCACCTTATGAGATAGCTCCGTTTTATTTTTGCGACTGTTTCCGGATGGATTCCTTCCTTGGGTGCATCTCTCGGCTGTGGAGGAGATTTAAGATACGCAGGCACGGTGCGAGACGCCTATATTTCGCAACTTACAGGATTCGGAGCGTGGGGGATGAATCCACCCATATAGGAATTCTGAAAGGTGGCTATTCAAACAGAACGACGAGTGCCATCGCATGGTCCGATTACTCGTACCGGAGCGCTTCAATAGGGTTCATCGCTGCTGCCTTCCTAGCAGGATAGAGACCAAAGAAGATTCCAACCCCGGCCGACACTACCAAAGCCACCATCAAAGCTGTCGGGCTGACAATGGTATTCCATCCAGCTACAACGGCTAAAACAGACGAACTCACAACCCCGAGCGCCACTCCAAGCACACCGCCCAATACAGAGATAATGCTGGCCTCTATGAGGAACTGCATGAGAATGTCTCGCGGGTTTGCACCAATGGCCTTTCGAATGCCGACCTCACGCGTTCGCTCCGTAACAGAAACAAGCATGATGTTCATAATTCCGATCCCTCCTACGATCAAAGAAATGATCGCCACTGCGGTTAAAAGCGTCGTCATAGTTGTGGTGACACTCTGAGATCGTGTCAACAAATCCGTTTGACTCGTGACTTGAAAGTCATCGTTCTGAGGGAATGGAGGGCGAAGGTGATGCCTTTGACGTAGCAATGCCGAAACTTGCTGCTGGGCGAGTGGCATCAAGTCAGGCGCGGTGCAGCTGATAGATATCATGTTGAGGTTGGTGACTCCCAAGACTCGCTGCATTGCCGCGGTGATGGGAATGAGCACCACGTCATCCTGATCCTGCCCGAAGGAGCCTGTTCCCTTGGGAGTCAGCATTCCCACGATGAGAAAATTCGATTTTTTCACCGATAGCATCTGACCCGTTAAATCAATGTTGGAGTTGCCGGTAAGTTTTTCGGCCACTGAGTTTCCAACCACGCACACCTTTTGATTGCCCTGGTCTTCAAAGGAGGTAAAGAACCGACCGGAGCGGACCGTCGCATTATTGACAGCCATGTACTCTGGCGTCGATCCCAACACCGTTGTCGGTGCATCCACTCCGTTGAGTCGAACTTGGATGTTGCCTCGCACTTGAGGCGCCACCGATTGGATGGTTTGGGAGAAAACGCGGGAAATTACTTGAGAGTCTTGAAGCGTGAGATTATTCTGAGTCTGAGTTGGGGCATTTCTACCGGCAGCAGTCAATTGGATTCGACGAGGTCCCTGGCGAATCATCAAGAGGTTGGTGCCCAAAGCATTGATCTGGTCCGACACACTCTTCGTCGCTCCTTCGCCAATGGCGACCACCAGAATAGTCACGGCGACTCCGATAATAATTCCCAACATCGTCAGAGCAGTGCGCATCTTGTTGCTGTTCAAAGATCGAAGTGCCAGCCGGAAGTATTCTCTCAGCGCCATGATTACCTTCCTTTGGCAGCCACCGCTTTTTGCTGCTTAATCTGTTCAATCATATCTGCGGCCAAGACACGATCTTTCATGGCCTCGTCTGAGACGATCTGTCCGTCTCGCATTTCCACCCTACGCTTGCAGTGGCGGGCAATATCGTCTTCATGGGTGACCATCACAATCGTCACTCCAGAGTCATTCAAATCTTGGAAGATTTGCATGATCTCCTCGCTTTGGAGCGTCGAGATATTTCCTGTGGGCTCATCCGCAAGGATCAATCTCGGCTCAGAAACGATCGCTCTGGCAATCGCAACTCGTTGCTGTTGGCCACCAGACAACTCACTGGACTTGTGATGAATTCGGTCTCCCAAGCCAACTCGTTCCAAGGCAGCGATAGCTCTCTCTGTTCGATGGGTTTGCTTCCCATACATCAGGGGTAGCTCTACATTTTCTAGAGCGGAAGTTCGGGCTATAAGGTTAAAGCCTTGAAAGACAAAGCCGATTTTGCGGTTTCGGATCGCCGCCAATTCGTATTCATCCAAGCTCGAAACTTCTATACCGTCTAGCTGATACGAACCTTCATTGGGAACATCCAGGCACCCGATCAAATTCATCAACGTGGACTTTCCCGATCCAGATGGCCCCATGATTGCAACGAATTCGCCATTGTTGACAGTCAAAGAAACTCCATCCAAAGCTCGGAGTTCCTGACCACCCATCGTGTAGACCTTCGTGATATCTTTGAGTAACAGGAGGGGGCGTTCTTCATCAGCCACGGGGACCTCCTCCACCACCTCCGCCGCCACTTCTCGGAGCTGCAGAGAAGGGCGATGATGCACCCCGAGAAGGATTGCTGGATGTTGAGCCGGCCAACACTATTGTTTCTCCACCTTGCAGACCCGATTTGATTTCGATGTTGACACCGTCTGTTCCTCCAGTCACAACCGGAATCGAGACAGGTGTTGGCTTGCCATCAATCGTTTTGAGAATTGAAACGGTTGAGCCTCTGGTGTTCATCTGAACTGCGACAGCGGGAACGAGAATTGCATTTTTGACCCGTCCCGTTTCAATATTCACGTTAGCAGTCATATCGGGCTTAAGATCGTGCGTGGGATTGATAAGGCTAATCGTGACGTCATAGGTCACAACCCCTTGTTGGATCGTTGAACCAGAGGCGATCTTGGTGACTTTCCCCTTGAACGTCCTTCCGGCAAATGCGTCCACACTGCAACGCACCGATTGGCCAATTGACACCTTGCCAATGTCTGTCTCATCTACGTAAGCATCAATCTCCAACCGATCGAGATCAGCCACGATGACCATCGTCTGGGTCGACAATCCCGCAGAGACCGTTTCACCCTGTTGAGCAGCGAGCTGAAGTACCGTTCCTGAAATTGGGGACCGGATAATCGACTTGTTGAATTGAGCTCGAGTGATCGCAACCTGAGCCGCTGCCTGATCCACGGCTTGCCTGGCTAGTATCACATCTTGTCCTTTGAGCTTGTCGTTGACCAAGTTCGCTTCTGCGACAACGAGATTCGATTGGGCCTGCCTAAGGGCTGACATCGCGTCACGTACGTCGGATCTTCTGGCCTCAATCAGGTGGCCCTCGGACTTTGCGGATTCCAAAGCTGCTTTTGCTGATTGAACGGTATCGCTCGCCGACTGCAGGTCTGCCTTCACCTTTTGCTTGACCAGATCCACATTTTTTTTGGCCGACTTCAGTTGGGCTTGATAAACTCCATCCTGGGCCTTTGCCGTATCGTAATCTGCCGCAGACGAATAGCCCTGAAGATACAGTTTATAGACTCTTTCCAGGTTCGCAGCCGAGTTTCGAGCATTGGCATTGGCTTGATCTACCGCGTCTTGAGCGGTTTCCACTTGAAGATCAGCACCAGCTTGGGTCTGAGCCAGATTTGATTGGGCGGTCGATAGAGCCGTTTCAGCCCTCCGAATGTCAGAAGGAGTTTGAACTTCTTGTTGAGCCAGGTTCGCCCGGGAGACGAGCAGCTTTTCGCTAGCACTTTTCACTGATTGTTGGGCAACGACGAGAGCAGACGATGTTTGCGTCTTTTCCTGACCAATACCGGTGATCTGCTGGTCGTACTTGGTCTGAGCCTGAGCCAGAGCGGCCTCAGACTGCGCCAATTGCGCTTTGAGATCGGGCAGGTCCAACTCAGCTATGATCTGTCCAGACTTCACCAACTTTCCAACGTCCGTGGCCAATCTCTTGATCGTGCCACTAACTTGAGAGCCGATGTGAACTTCTGCTCCAGTCTGAGCAGTAATGCTTCCGGTTGCAGAAACAGTCTCTGTGAGGTCACCTCGGCTCACGACTGCGGTGATCATCTTTGATCCTGATTGCGGATGGGTACGATTCCATCCAAACCAGCCAACGACGACCAACATAAGGGTGATAACCAAGCTTAATGCGGTCTTTGGTTTCTTCCGATTCTTCGTTTGACTTGGGCTTTTTGCCGAAGACGTCGGTGCGGCGGTATTCACTTGTAATCCCCTTTTCTTCTTCTATCTTCTTGACTCCTTCTCTGAGTGAGAGTTCAGTCTTTTCGATATTCAAGTTGAGGATGTCAACGATGCTTAACGTGATCTAACTGTCTGGCTGATGTGTACAGACTTTTTGAAAGAAAGAATCGGACGTCATGGTCGACGGAAAAGCCAGAATTGCTTATCAGACCTTCCCGTCATTCCGCATTTCCACTCGGTTTTTAACCTTGCCTATTCAGGATGAACTGGACAGCTGTCGTCAATTCACCTTCCGGAATCTCGCGATTACCATCCTTGTCCAGGACTCTTGCTACGGGCAAAATTTTGTTAAACCCGCCGGTTGCCGAATCAAGATCTGCGGCAATATCCAGCATTTGGAGACCATCAAGTAGGACTTCATTCAAGGGCCTGGTTTCGAATTTTCCCTTGATCCGAGCAATGTACTCAAACACGCCACGTATCCGTTCGGAACCTGAGCCAGCGCAGGCATAAGAGCCGTTCTGGAATCGGGCTCCTGCCCCATCGAAGAAATATACGCCAAAGGTGTCTTTCTTCTTGTCATAGGCCGCCACGATAGGCAAAAAGAGACCAATGCCCTGCATGGCCATCGGAGCATTTCCAGCAAGCGCCTTTGATATCTCCATTAACTTGCCTTCCAGGGAAATCTCCTGCAGAACAGTTCTTCGATAGTATTTGAAAGAATGTTTGAGAAAACGGCAGACCTCAACGGACCGAGCAAAAGCTCCACTGATTGCAACAACTGTCGAGTCGTCCAAGGCTATGATCTTCTCTGCCTGGTCGTACATGATCAAATTGCCAGCAGTGGCTCTCCGGTCGGCCAGAGTCAGCACACCACCATCAAATCGTAAGGCCAATACGGTTGTGCCGTGTGTCTCAAAGTGCGGGTCTATGCTTGACCGATCAATCGCAGCGAGCTTCTGACCAAAGCCAGTCAACTCCGCAAAATCCTTATGACCTTCGGCGATCATTGTCCCGAGCGTTGGCGGTACTTCTTCGCCTGGTCTGGATCTATCTTCTTCATACGCTTTAGCAGCTCATTACCACCTTCTGGTTTCTTAACGGTAGGCGAACTCGGGCCTGAGTCGTCTCCCAGCTTCTTGACCGGCTCTTGGGGAATCTGTCTTGTCAGTCGATCGCCATCTGTCATCGAATACCTCTCAGCATGTTCGTAAATGTTTCTACGTCGTTTGCCTCGGCTAATTGCGACGGATAAGACCCATCGGGAGGTAAATCGACTTCAATTTCTTGCTCACCCACCCGGAACGTCATTGACCGCCAAGCCGCCCGAATAATGTAAGGTTTAAATTTCTTGATTGCCAACCCCCTTGCAAAGGCTCGCGTAGGTTCCTGAACCCCCTCCAAACATGCCCATAGGTCCGCTTCATCAGGATCAGCTTCGACTTCTCCCATTTGTTCCAAAGCAGCATGGAGTCCATCTTCGGGATCTACATTGTGATACTCCAGATCAAATGCCCTAAGTTGGGGATCGCTCCAGTTCGGATTTTCAGTCTCAGCAAAACTGATAAGCATCGACTTCTTAGCAGCCCAATCGACACTGAATCGGAACTGATCAAAGTTTAACTGGAGATCACTCAATAGCTGTCTTGAAGTCGTGATGACCCATTTAAGATCGTCATCCAGATCTAGTAATCGTTCTGCCGCACTGAAATAAGATTCAAAAATCTGATATGCCGTCGTCCAGTTTCGCCCCTTGAGATCGACCCTAAATTGATAAGTGGAATCCAAACTAATCGCTTGAAAGGCCTTAACAGGATCTGCCAATTCCCATTTGGGAGCCTCTCCAATTTCACAAAGGGCCAGTGCAAGTTTAATCAGGCCAACCTTACGGGCGGTGGCATTTGGTATCAGGTTTGCGTCCCCGCAAATGACATGAAGCCGAATCCAGTCTCTGGGATCGGCATGCGGTTCATCACGCGTATTGAAAATCGGCCGTCGATAGAGGGTTTCAGTATTGGCCGGTTCGACCATATAGTCTGAACGCTGACTCAAACGAAATCCTGGACTCCTATTGCCAATGTCTCCTAAACTTCCAGATCCGCAAAGTATCTGCCTCACCACCAGCATTGGCATCAGATCGGGAAAGAGTCGATCAAATCCGACTTCCCTTGGCACCAAGTAGCCCTCATGGGTTCCATAGGATGCCCCGTGGTAGTCCGTATTGTTCTTATAGACTTGAACGCGTCGCCCCAACTGCTCTTCAAATGCTTTAGCCGCATTCAGAACAACCTTTTGTCCAGCGCAATCGTGCTTGGCCAACTCTTGAAGAGACAAACACTCAGGGGTCGAGTACTCCGGATGACCGTGATCGTTATAGAACCGAGCACCATTTGGAAGGATCCGATCTGACCGAATCTCATGAGCCTCGACGTAAGTTTTTCCAGCGTCGAATTTTGCGTCTTCAGGATCAAAGGCCAGCCTATCTAGTCGAAATCCGCGAAGATCAGTGCGAGGCGACTCGTATCGGTAGTCCCAAATGGGAAGGCACTCGCCCGGATAAGCCCGGACGAGTGCCATCGCATCGTCTACTTGATGTTCAGCGCCGCGACCTTCGACAAGGAGACCATACTCCGTCTCGATACCAGCGAGAACTTTTCGCACTACAGTCGGAAGACGTAGAACTTGCCCGTTGTGCCATTTGCCAAAGCTGCCGGTGGTTGCGGATAAGCCGCTGAACCCGGAACAGTCGTGACAGTGAACACGCCGCTTCTAGTCAGGTCAGGTGATGCCGTTGAAGCACCTGTTCTGGTGTATAGGGACGAGATTGTTCCCGAGATACCGTTCGCATTGCCCGAACCATCAGTGGTAGAGCCTGCTACGATGTTGATCAACGGATATAGATTGAATGTCATCGCATCCAAGTCAGCAAATCCGTAGTACAGGTTGCTGACGTTGCCGTTAGCATCCTGGGTCCAAGCGACCATTTCCTGCATATTGTCGTCGTTGCTGCTTGGGAAGGTCAGGACGTTCACCTTGCTAGACGAAAGGTTGGTGAGAACTGTGGTGTGCTCTCTCCAGATACCTTGACTGGCTACGATCTTCATCGTCTGAGTGATGTCAGTCGGGTTGAGTTGTAGAAGCGAATAGGTTCCTGCGTGAGGAAGCGTACCGCCAGGTCCGTTCAATGTTCCTGCTGCACCGAGGAGACCGTTGATTTGGATCGTCGGATCAGTCGTCAAAGCCGCAAACGTTGAACCGCTAGCGTGTCCGCTGGACAACGCGTAAACATCACCACTGAAGAATACGTGGTCAGCAGAACCGCCAAATCCTGCCTGAGTTCCAAGGGAGGTTTTGTCTGCTGCGGCTACGTTGTTCAAGTTGAAGCCAACGAAGTCGCTGAGGAAACCCTTGATGGGGCTTGCGTTAGTCGCACCGTTTGAAAGCTGGAATTGTGATTCGGTATAGACAATTGCCGGTCCAGACGGGTTGGTTGAGTCCAGAGTGAACATCGAATCGTCGATGTAGATCGGAACACTTGTGGTTCGCCCTGGGAATACTCGAATCGAAGCAGGATATGCCTTCGGGAAGCCTGCAGGCTCTGCGAACGAATTCACAACACCCGGGGTGCTGGTTTCTTGATCGAATCTCAAGAAATCCAGATTGAAGGCGGTGAAGAGTCGCGAAGGAACGCCCGGAGTTGTACTCCAGTCTGCATCCAAGTGAATAACGTTGTCTTGGAAGCCAACGAGCGGACAATCGGTCTCTGGTGCCAGCTTGGTTTGAATTGTTCCATAGCTGTCATTAAAGACCAGATGCTTAACAACGGCAATCAGATCGCCAGCTGCGCGTCCTTGCCCCGTCAGGTAAGCAACTTCAATTGCACCTGGAGGGGTGTTGGATGAATTGGTCAGCTTAACGCCAATGCCAGTATTAACTGTGCCACCGCCGCCACCTCCAGTAGAAGAGTGGCTACCACCGCCACCCGTTCCACCACAACCGATTACCGCAACGGCTGCGGCGGCGTATAAAAAGGCCCATTTCCTCAAAATCGACTCACCTCGTGGACATGCCAGACGTACTTAGTCAAGCTATCTGCCGACCAGTATAGCAAGTTTGACCTGCCTTGTGTTCGACGCATCGAACAAGGCAAAAAGGTCACAGTTTGCCGGTCGTTCAATATATTTTTTGTCAGATAACTCACTTGTTGACTGTTTGCCCCCCGATTCTACCAAGAATGAGTTCAAAAGACGAGATATTCGGCTCGATCTTTGAACCAAATCGCATGGATATTTAGGTCAGCCACCTACATCGCCTTAACTCGATCGGTATCAAACCTTAAAGATGATGATAATCTTTCCATATAAGTAGTTTTTAGATATATAATCAATCCAGAGAGTCTTATGGCATTTAAGGGCGACATTCACGCACTGATCCTGGCAACACTGGAGGACCGACCGCTTCACGGCTATCAAATCGTCAAGCGGCTGCGGGAGTCCCAAAGCGTAGGGAAATTATCGGAAGGACAGATTTACCCTCACCTCCATCGGCTAGAGGCGACTGGACTCCTACGAGCGGAATGGGACACCGATACTGGTGGTGCGCCTCGCCGCGTCTATCAGATCACCGAATCAGGCACCACAGAACTGGCACATCAAAGAAAAGTCTGGGCTCGATTTGCCGAGTCGGTTAGCAGCTTGCTCGGCTCATCCAAATCTCTGTCGGAGGCAATCGATGCGTGACCTCATTACTTGGTATTTGGTTGACCTCAAATTGCGGCTGAAAGACCATATTTCAGATTCCCAGATCGAGATCATTATCACTGAAACTGAGAATCACTTGATGGAGGCGGTTGCCGAACTCAGGATGTCCCAAGGGATTAGTGAATACGATGCTGCCACAGTCGCGATCAAGAAATTTGGACCACCCCACGCAATAGCGATATCTCATATACGAGAAGCCAATCATACGATAAGAGGATTCAATGCTAAGAGTCTTGTGATAGCAGCGTCTCTCGTTGCAATCCTCTGTTTGACCCAAATCTTTTTGCCTTACAAATTAGCACCGCATGTCTATCGAGACCCAACGTATTTGATCACAGGCCCCCTTGCTTTTCTTGCCACGGGAGTGTTGGGCGTCGTCATCATTCGATCACACAGTGCTCACTTAAGATCGATCTCTTTTTCTGGCTTACTTGCATTGAGCATCTCCATTCCTATTTGCGCGTTTTGCATGATTGGCTCCAATGGGTCAAGGTTATTCAGTCGGTTTGAAGTGGATAAGCAAATGGAGAATGCCAACCTCAATTTGAATCGACTGAAGAAGATCGACGCCTACTACCGGGAGGCAATCGTTGCTTTTCATTCGGCTAGAACCCTTGAGGAAATACCCCTCAAGTTTAGAGGTGGAGATTGGCTTGAAAAGAGTGGGACGACGATCCCTAATCGAATCGTTCCAGCGTCGTTGACTGTAAAAAGTTTAGAGTCCGATCAGATTGGCCTGATGGTAACCCCTGAAACAGTTTTCACTATGCAGAGCAACGAAGTATTTTGGGGTCCTTATGCGGTGCCAGCTTCCTTTAAGACTACAAAGGCACAATGGCAAGCCTCTGATCCGACATATTTTCCAACTGTGGCTGCGTCAATGCTGTCCTACCAGAAGCTGTTAACTCATGCGAAAGAGCTTAAATCGGGGCGGATCTTCTTTCTTGATCCGACCATCACCATGGAAGTCATCAGTCTCATCGCAGTTTTCTCTGGCTTGCTAGGACTTGTTGCGTTGATAGCCAACTGGCTCAACCACCTACAATGGACTACAACCCGTCGTATGGCTTGACTTACAAAAGGGCTGAACCGAATGCAATTCCTTCGGGATTTGCCCCCGGTCCTATCGGGCTAATCCCATGTGGACTCACGGACGTCGGAATATATTCGTTCGTCATAAAGGGGTCTGTCCTATTCATCGGCTCAGTCGTCATCCGCTTCGGCAACACCTTCAAATCGACCCTACAATCGGTCTCGACCGGGTACACTCCGCCCACGTCATGAGACGGGACGATTTGCTCGACCTGAATGATGTACTGCAACACCCGGGTCGAGAGCTGGCGGTTGATATCTCCACGGAGCTTCCCGAAGAAGCGGACGTCGAATTACTCAAGCCGCTGGAGGGAATCCTCGAAGCGGTCAGTACCGGCAATATTCTGCTGATCACAGGCTCGTTTAATACACGAGTCGTCCTCGATTGCGCCCGGTGTAGCGGACCGCTGGAAGTCGATATCACCTTCGAAGTAGATGAGCAGTTCCCAGTGGAAGGAATTCCAAGTTCACTGAGCCCACAAGATTTTGCTCGAGTTGTTCCCGATGAGCCTTTCCAGCTCTTCGAAGGCAACGACCTCATCGTAGAGCAACTCCTTCGACAAGCTCTCCATATTGCCTTACCCATGCAGAGCCTATGCGAATTTGGATGGGATGGAGAATGCCCCATCGCCAAGGCTCGAGGAATCGCCAATATTGCTGCCCCGGCCGGACGGCCAGAATTTGGTAGCCTTTCGAACCTGCTGCAGCCTGGGGATTCTGAAAGTTGACGATTGCCCTGGATGTGATGGGCGGTGACCACGCCCCCGAAGCGATCGTAAAAGGTGCTCTTGAAGCTGCACCGCTGATGAAGGGAAAGATCATTCTTGTTGGGGATGAGTCGAAGTTCAAGCACCTTTTGCCCGCATCTTTGCCTACCAACATCGAATTAAAACACGCTAGCCAGAGCGTTGGCATGGAAGAAAAGCCTCTTCATGCTTATCGAACCAAGAAAGATTCCAGCCTGATGGTTGCGGCACAATTGGTAAAAGATGGGATGGCTCAAGCGTTGGTTTCGGCAGGTAACACGGGAGCCGCTTCCGCAACTTCCCTTCTTCAGTGGCGGCAAATTGACGGAATACATCGCCCAGCAATTGCCAGCCAATTCCCCAACAAACACGGCGGATTTGTCCTCTTGGATGCGGGTGCAAGCCCAGATGTAGACCCTGAACACCTCGTTGAATTCGCGATTATGGGCCGTGCCTACGCCCAAAAGCTTCTGGGGCGCCCCAATCCCAGAGTCCACCTTCTCAATATTGGAGAGGAAGATGGGAAAGGAAATTCCTTCGCGAAACAGGCTCACCACCTTTTGAGCAAGCATGCTTGGTTTGCCGGAAATATCGAAGGCAAAGATATGTTCTTCAAGAACGTAGACGTCGTCGTCTGTGATGCCTTTGTTGGCAACATCGTCCTGAAGACCAGTGAAGGTGTTGCCGAGTACATCGTTGACTCGATCCGGCAAGAAGTGCCAACCAATTCGTTTCTGAAGTCTCTGTACTGGCCAGTAAAGAAGGTTACTCAGCCTTTGCGCAAGCAGATGGACTATGCCGAGATCGGTGGATCACCCCTACTAGGCTTGAATGGCCTTTGTCTGATCTGCCACGGACGCAGCAACCCCAAGGCGATTAAAAACGCACTCTTGGTTGCAGAAAAGGCGATTGCGAATGGCCTGGTTGAAACGATTCGCACCACAGTTTCTGAAGAGTTAGGACCCCATTAATGAGTAGAAGAGCGGTAATTCAATCTATCGGACACGGCTTGCCCAGCAAGATCATGACCAATGCCGACTTGGAGAAAATCGTCGACACAAGTGACGAGTGGATTGCTCAACGTACCGGTATTCGAGAACGGCGCATTTGTCAGGGACCCAATGAGTCGACAGGATCCTTGGCTCTTGATGCAGCAAAAGAGGCCCTGAGCCGTACTGATATTGCAGCAGAAGCGATCGACCTGGTTGTTTGCGGCACCGTTTCGGGAGACTTTATCTGGCCTTCCACAGCTTGCTATGTTCAGGACCAAATTGGAGCCAAACATGCTGGGGCTTTTGATGTCAGTGCGGCCTGCGCAGGTTTCATCTATGCGCTAGCAAATGCGACGGCCATGATTGAGACAGGGCAGATCGACACTGCCATGGTCATTGGTGTTGACTCGCTTAGTAAGCAAGTGAACTGGGAAGATCGTGGAACCTGCATATTGTTTGGTGACGCAGCCGGTGCGGTGATCCTTCGAGGCGAAGAGAATACTGATCGAGGACTACTCGGCACCGTATTGATGTCTGACGGTAGCGGCTCCAAATTTATCTGCATTGACGTTGGCGGTTCTAGGTATCCGTTTGGAAGCGAGCAAGCAATTGGTAAGCGTGAAAAGATCACGATGATGGGCTCTGAGGTTTACCGATTTGCGATTCAAGCCATGGGTGACGCCTGCGTGAAGGTGTTAGACAAGCTCAATATGACTTCTGACGAGATTGATCTCTTTGTCCCTCACCAAGCAAACCTTCGGATTATTGAATCCGCTGCCAAGCGCTTGGAACTGCCTCCAGAGAAGGTGTTCTTAAACGTTCACAAGTACGGCAACACCAGCGCAGGTTCTATTCCTCTTGCCCTCTACGAGGCCGAACAAGAAGGTCGCCTGAAGAAGGGCATGAATGTGATGACGGTCGGATTCGGAGCGGGACTCGTTTGGGGCGCAAACGTCATTCGCTGGTAAATTGCCAGCCTTAAAGTCGTAAGGCCCGCGCTCCACTCTGGGCGCGGGCCTCTTTATTCCGGGTCGTATGCTGAATGGCTTAGCGAAGGCTAGCCGTATAGCTGAGTCCGAGTTCGCTAATTGCCAACTCTACCAGCGCTCTGGAAGCGGCCTCATTACCTTCCAGGCGTCGGTCCTGCAGCCATCTCAGCGATTCTCGGTCGCCTTTCTTGGCCAAATCTAATGCCCAAGCGACCGCTTCCTCTGATATGTTGATTTCCTTGATTTTCATTTCTCTCATGTTCATTTCACTCTTATTTCTTTAAGGTGACACTTATCTATCTTCCGATTTCTCGTCCGACAATCTCAGGGAGTTGGTTTGATTCTCATCATTCCATCTCGTTTTCGTTTCTTCCATAACCATTATCGCTAGGCGGTACCGGAAGGTTCCAATATTAGAAAAATCTAGGTCTTACGAACTAAAAGTTTCCAAAAATTAAGGCCGACTGCAGATATTGTCCGCAGTCGGCCTTACCAGATTAGTTTTTCTAATTAGCTAATCTGTGCCAACACATCCTTCAGCGACTGCGCTGATTTATGCAGACCTTCTCTTTCTATTTCGTTCACGGCAGGTTCTAAGACCTCGACAACTCCCGCTCTTCCAACCTTGGTTGGCAACGACAGTGAAATATCCGAGATTCCCAGCGTTCCCTTCTGCCATGAACTGACGGGTAACACCTTGTCAGAGTTCAGTGCAATCGCTTCAACAACTTCTCGAATCGACACACCGACAGCTCTTCCGGCTCCGCCCTTCAGACGAATCACCTCTGCTCCCGATTTCCTAGTGAAGTCGAAAACATCATTGATCTCTTTTTCATAGTTCGGTATGGAGCTCATCGGAACACCTCCGATAGTTGCCGAAGAAAGAATCGGCACCATCGAATCGCCATGTTCACCCAAGATCAGCGCCTTTACATCAGTGGCGTTGACTTTGAAGTGGTCAGCGAGCAGAGATCGGAATCGGCAGGTGTCAAGCACCGTACCCAGTCCGAGGACTTGCGTCTGCGGAACGATTTCGGCTTGAGCAGCAAGGTGGGTAAGAATATCCACCGGATTACTGACCACCACGATCGTAGCGCCCTGATTCAACTTGACCGTCTTCAGGTTCTCAAGGATCCCTTTAAACAGGCTTACGTTTCGATTCACCAACTCCAAGCGAGTCTCATCGGGACGGCGTCGCAAACCGGCGGTGATCACCACACAGTCGCTACCATTCACGATCGAATACTCATCCGAACTTGTGAACGTCTGATTCGATGTAAGTGAAGCACCGTGGCGTAGGTCGAGGGCTTCTCCAGCCGCCATCTCGCCATTCATATCGACTAAAGCGATTTCCCGGACGATGCCACCGAACTGCAGAGCGTAGGCCGCATCCGATCCTACACGTCCGCCACCACCAATGATGCTGACTTTCATCTCATCTGATTATGGCATTGTGGTCACAACGATCGCTCGGTTCGACGTCATGAAAAAGCAGTACAGTTACACAGAAAGTGGCGCCGACAGTTGGTTGTTAGAGTCGTCGGCGCCAAGAATGATCAAGGCTTTTTGGTCTTGACCTGATATTTAGTTTTGATTTGAACCTTAGTAGTGAAGGTCTTTGGATGACCATAAACCACCTTGATCTTGCCACCTACAACGCGCACATGCCCGTCTTCGATGTAGACAGTAGTTTCCTGGTCTGGAACGGTGGTGATGACTTGATGGCCATTCACTTTAACTTCATGACCGCCAAGCGGTTGCGCATAGACCTTCATAACCTGGTTGCCAGCAACAGCATCTTCCGCCTTGAGGACCTGAACGTTGAGTTGATCAGTCTTGGCGAGTGAGTCCGATTGGGTCGTGTAAACAACCATGTCGTTGACACCGCTCTTGATACGATCTTGGATCGTCTTGGCAACGACCGTGTCGTCTTTGAGGATGACCGGATCACTACCAGTGATGTTCATGACCTTGACCTTTCCATCATCTTCAATGGTGACCGTCTTGGTAACTTTTTCACCTGGCTTGCCGTCGACCTTTACTCGCAATTGATGCTTCACTTGGTCTGCAGGTTCTGCTATTGCTACTCCTTCAACCCTTACGGCACCATCGTCACCTGTGACGATAAATGCTTTGCCGTCTTTAGATGTCACAGTGTAATTCTTGGTGACTGGCTTAGCGTCCTTGACATCCAGATCCGTTGTGATGGTGACGGCATGTCCTTCCAACACCTTGGCATCGTTTGATGCTGTTACCGTTATGTTCTTGCCATCCACCAAGTGTCCGCTAAGCACTCGCTTCTGGATCTTGACGACTTTGGGTTTCCCGTCTCCCTTTTCTCCAGACGCAATCAGTTGAATTTCGTCTGGGCCACCATCAGCAAGTTGGATCGTCATTGCCTTTCCATTTTTGCCGTCAGTCATCAGGATCGCATGTGGCTCGTCCAATGTGACGGTATACGCCTTTGCATCAGCGTGTGCTTTGTCTAACTGCACTTTAAAGGTCTTTGAATGGGCAACTTTGGGTTCTGATAGGTTGACCACTTTGACCTGAATTGTCTTATTGAGCCCAGTTCCCTTCTTAAGTGATTGGGTAACCGTGACCTTATGAGTCTTGGGATTGTAGTGCGTGTAAAGATCTAAGGTGTCATCACCTTTGAACGGATTTGGTGCGGCAACAACGTGTCCGCCGGCGATCACCGAGGTTCCAGTGATCAACATGATGCCCATGAGGGCGAGGTGACGAGTATTCATCGTAGTGTTCAATCTCCTTCGCGGATCAAGCAGGCCTCTCACCCGCTCTTCAAGTCTCCAGGGTTTGGTCATCAGTCCGACCATGCTTGGATGAGGTTGGACTCCCCCGATCCCCAGTGCAACCGTTAGCAAGGTATCGGCATATTGAGGGGCAGGAGTGCTGTGAAGTGCCACGTTATCGCATACTTCTTCTCGCGCTCTGACCAAGTCGCGATTCAGCACGTGTACAAGCGGGTGCGGCCAATAGGCGGCTTCCACCAACCTCTGCACCAGGCCCACAAACGGGTCGCGCTGTCGAACGTGGGCCAGTTCGTGCGCCAATACAGATCGAATTTGTTGGGAATCCAACCGCTGAAGCAGTTTGTCCGGCAAGATAACGGTTGGCTTCAAAGCCCCTACCACCACAGGGGAATGAACACGCTTGGACACCTTTATCGGTGCCTTGGATATGCCTTCGGATTGCCTCAGGTCCTCAATGATCTCTTCGAGGGCAGGGTGGTTGAAGTTGATAGCGGACTCGCGGATTCGGTTAACTTTGTGGGAACCCATCAGTAAACGAACCAAGAGGACACAGGTCCCGATGCTCCAGATCAGCAACAACAGACTTGCCGTTCCCCGGGCTCGTTCAATAGTCCAAAAAGGCTCCGGGATCGAGTTTATTGGGCTAATGGCAATGGCATTCGATAAATTGGGCATCGGATGCTGGTGATCCAACTCAATTTGGAAGGTTCGCCAGCCGATCGCTTGGAGCCCCAATGTTGATAGCGGTGCCAAAAGAACACAGAACAGAGCACATCGGCAAAAGCCGTGCCTTAACGCCGAATTGTTTCGCGCAAAAATCCTGATGAAGAGGACCGTAAAAGCAGTAATTAGGGTGATTTCTGCAAGGATTCGAATCAAGAAAGACGCCCAAGTGTCACCGGGATAGAGATTTTGCAAGTAATTCACTTGCCACCTCTCTGGGCTTGGTCGATTAATGCTCGGATTCGAGAAACTTCATCATTCTTCAACTCTTGGCTTTCTAACAGAGCCATGACCAAACCTTCGGCAGATCCATTAAAGGCAGTGTCGATGAATCGGCTGACGACATGCTTCATGGTCGATTCTCGGGGGACCGTCGCTCGGTAGTGAAACACTTTTCCTTCCGTCTCCGTGGTAAGCCACCCTTTCTCCACCAATCGGGTGAGGAGGGTTTGGACGGTGTTACGCGCCATCGTGCGTCTATCTTGGAGTTCTCGCCAGATCTCGCCAAGGGTGGTCCCTGGCTGATTCCAAACGATATTCATGATCTCCATTTGCGCTTCGGAGAGCGCAGGCATGTCTTGGGGGTCGTGCATGTTCACCTACAGATGTAGGTGTATTCTATACCAACAACTGTAGGTGTGCAAGGCTTTTCTGTCTTTAGCCTCACTGTTTTCGATGAATTCACTTCACCGGAACAAAAGATGTGCCTGGTGAGCATTTGGACTTTTGGGTATGAACGATGCAAATAATTCCTCTATCCATTTGTTGGACGAGAATCGGCCAATAAATGGAAGTGCCGGACTCTGGTCTGAGAGTCCGGCACAAAGAGTTCCCGATAGGCGTCCAGCCCTTTAATTCTCAGGGTTGGCAGGTTCTTCGATGGATCGGATGTTGATCTTGATCGCTTTTGGTTTCTCCTCTGGGATTCTTGGAAGGGAGATCGTTACAATTCCATTTTTGAAGTCTGCTTGAACATTGTTGAGGTCCAGGTTCTCAGGCAAACGGACCGATCGACTAAATGCGCCGTAGCTCACTTCTCGACGGTAGACCTTGGTTTCACTGTTCTCAGCCTCGTGCTTGACCTCACCGCGAATCGTAAGGACATTCTTTTCGATCTGGATTTCCAACTCGTTCGGATCAATTCCAGGTACGGCTGCTCGAATTTTGAGAGTGCCTTCTTGTTCGACGACATCAATCGGGAGAACACCAACCTGAGGGTTGGCTGGTCGAATGGGGGCACCAAAGAGTTGATCGAAGATCTCTTCCATCGTTCGGACTTCGTGGGACGGGTTCATATTGACTAATGTTCGCATCATTGTTTCCTCCTAGCATCTCGTTAAGTGACACTAACATTTACATATAACGTGAGTATGATACTGTCAAGTTTCAAAATCCATTGAGAATTTCCGAAAAATCTTCTGCAGGCCCACAAACAGAACTCACATAAACCAAGCGAGTGATCCTTCGTGTCGCACAAATCCGCTACCCGCTAATAGGGACTCCCGAGATTCCCAGGGGTGTAGCAAACTCTTATTCACAAGGCTCAATGAGGCCAAATCGAACTGCCCTCTCCCTGTTCGAAAGGCTTCAATGAGCCTTTTTCGTGCCTGCTTCCCACAAAACAATCCCTTGTCACGTAAATGGGTTACCCACTAATAGCGACTGGTGACGGGTGCCTTCCGGAACGAAAATGAATGTCAACGATGGCTCGAATTGAGCGAAAGTGAAAGGCCCTCTCCCCGTTCACCAAGCAAGATTCGACCATCGCTTTTTTTGAGTAGTTATCCAGTCTCTCGACTTAAGAGCTTTCCCGTGAGCAAGAATTCTGGGTTGGGTGTATGCTCAGTCGTTATAGTTTCTTGCAGGAGAGGCCATCTCAATGAGTGAACGAGAGAGACTGGAGCAAAACGCCGAAGTTGGTAGCAGGTGGTACCGCTGGGGCCCCTATGTTAGTGATCGCCAATGGGGAACCGTGCGCGAAGACTATTCTCAGGATGGAACTGCATGGGACTACTTTCCCCATGACCACGCCCGGTCCCGTGCTTATCGATGGGGGGAAGACGGACTTTTTGGCATTTCAGACCGGCACGGTCTTCTGAACTTTTCGATAGCCCTTTGGAATGGCAACGATCCAATCCTAAAAGAAAGGCTGTTTGGTCTCACGAACAGCGAGGGCAACCACGGAGAGGATGTCAAAGAGTGCTACTGGTTCTTGGATAACACGCCCAGCCATTCCTACATGAAGGCGTTGTACAAGTATCCACAGGCAGCATATCCGTATCAAGAGATTATTGACCGCAACGCAGCGGCTTCGAAATCGGACCCTGAATTTGAACTCATTGACACGGGGATATTTGATGAATCGCGCTACTTTGACGTGTTTGTTGAATATGCGAAGACCGATCCCGATGAAATCCTGTGCCGAATAACAATCCACAACCGAGGTCCTGAATCCGCTCCGATTTGGTTACTTCCAACCCTTTGGTTCCGAAACAACTGGTCTTGGAAACAAGGCATCCTGCGCCCATCCATGTCATTGACTTCCGACGATCGAGTCGCCATCGCCCATCCTCGATACGGACCGATGAGCTGGATGGTTGACCAATCTGAAGACCTGCTCTTTACCGAGAATGAGACCAATACAGAACGGCTCTTTCAGTCACCCAATGCGGAACCATGGGTTAAAGATGCTTTCCATCGCTATTTGATTGAGGGGGATAGGCACACTGTCAATCCCTCCAAAACCGGAAGCAAGTGTTGTGCCGTATGTAGTCTTGATATCCCAGCAGGCTCATCGAAGGTCATTCGTTGCATGCTAAGTGCAAATTCAGTGCTCCTTCCAACCAATTTTGATGAATTGATGGATCGACGCAAGATAGAGGCGGACGACTTCTACCGAGAGTTAGCACCCGATCTACCCGAAGAAGTTCATGCGGTTCAGCGACAAGCCTTTGCTGGCATGCTTTGGAGCAAGCAGTTCTACCATTACGATGTCCATCGCTGGCTTGATGGGGATCCAGATCAGCCCAAACCACCCTCGGGGCGAGGTAGGAACTTGGAATGGCGCCATTTTCACGCGGCGGAGGTGCTTTCGATGCCGGACACGTGGGAATATCCGTGGTTTGCGTCATGGGATCTGGCTTTTCATACCATCCCGTTTGCCCTCATTGATCCTTACTTTGCCAAGCATCAACTGATCTTGTTATTAAGAGAGTGGTATCAGCACCCCAATGGCCAGATTCCGGCTTATGAGTGGTCGTTTAGCGATGTCAATCCACCAGTTCATGCATGGGCAGCATGGCGCGTCTATACAATCGAGAGGCGCCAGACCGGTAAAGGGGATATTGAGTTCCTTCAGCGTGTTTTCCACAAGCTACTGCTGAACTTCACTTGGTGGGTTAACCGCAAAGATGCCTTTGGGAACAACATTTTTGAAGGTGGCTTCCTCGGTTTGGATAATGTCGGCGTGTTCGATCGGAACAAGGCACTTCCAAACGGCTATCACCTGGAACAGTCAGACGGCACGAGTTGGATGGCCATGTTCTGCTTGAACATGCTGGAAATCGCGTTGGAACTTGCTGATCATGATCGAGCCTACGAAGACGTTGCGTCCAAGTTCTTTGAGCACTTTATGTATGTCGCAACCGCCATGAACTCACGGGGAGCCGATGGAGTGGAGCTTTGGGACGACGAAGACGGGTTTTACTACGATGTTCTCCGTCACGGAGATGGAATCACCGAACGTATCAAAGCTCGAAGTGTCGTCGGACTGATCCCGCTCTTTGCGGTCACTGTTCTTGAACCAAGTGTTTTGGACAAGTTCACCGGATTCAAAAGTCGTATGGATTGGTTCTTAGAGAACCGTCCCGACCTAACTGCCAATGTGGCCAGCATGCAGAAACCGGGCCAAAGCCAGCGATTTATGCTGACGACGGTCCGAAAGGGCCGATTGGAGAGGGTACTTCAGAAGTTCCTTAACGAATCTGAATTCCTTGCCGAGCACGGGATTCGTGGTGTCTCCAAATATCACGCAGACCATCCCTATTCCATTACAATTGCGGGTGAGACATTCTGCATCGATTACGAACCAGCTGAATCGACGACGGGAGCTTTTGGAGGAAATTCCAATTGGCGCGGCCCGATCTGGTTTCCCTTGAATTACCTACTGATCGAATCTCTCCAGAAATTCGACTACTATTACGGAGATTCGTTACAGGTCCCCATGCCGTTCCCGGATGGTCCGAACACCACACTGGGAGATGTCGCCTCCAAATTGGAGAATAGGCTGCTAGGCTTGTTTATCAAGGATTCGAACGGTCGTCGCCCCAGCAATGGAGGCAACGACCTCTTCGATCAAGACCCGAATTGGCAAGACCTGATCTTGTTCAGCGAATACTTCTGTGGAAATTCCGGCAAGGGACTTGGTGCCAGCCACCAAACGGGTTGGACGGGAGTCATTGCCAAAATCATCCAGCAGCTTTACATCACTAACGCCTAACCCGTCCCCGGAGAATGCTCACTCGAAACGGTTTCGCTGAACTTCAGAGAGACCCCTCGCCGTTGAATCTCTTGGCAGAATTCGGTGCCAGATAGGGCAGTTTCATATCTCAAACAGCCAACCGGCAAACGCCCAGACGCGATGGCTGCAGCATGGATTGCAATGGAGAAGCCGGTAGTCCTTTCCATGCTGGTGAAACCAGTTTGTTCACACTGCTTATCAAAGATATCGACCTGAAGTTCCAACTTCTGCCCGTTTCGCGTTCCAACACCTACACCTCTCACCACACACTGGTCAAGGTCTTGGAATTGCTTGAGGGCATCGCCGAAGACTTTGCAGAACAAGTCCCTCGGTTTGACCTGGACTCCTTTGATGTCGATGGGCGCTTCACCCCAGAATCCAAAATCTCGAAAAATCTTCATTCGCTCGCAATGCCCTGGCCAGCGAATGGTCTTGTATTGGTAGTTCTGAACTCGTCCTTGGAAGGAATAAGGGGCAGTACTCGTGCCTCCAGAGGTAGTGAATGCCTCCATCTTGCCCAGATGCTCAAGAGTTAATTCCTCTATTTCATCTAAAGTGTCCACCAATACAATCTCGCCATTTCTGAGAGTCACCGCTTGATAGTCGTATTCTGCAACCAGCCCCTCCACGTTGAACGTGAGCTTGTAATTGAAAGGAGGAACCGGGTGTTGAGGAAGAACACCGCAAAACAACTTGATGGATTCGGTGCTGTCCAAATGCTCAATGAGATAGAGGCCAAGACTATTGACTAGGCCCGGGGCAAGCCCCGTATCCGGAATAAGAGTGACTCCGGCCGCTTTTGCGGCCACGTCCATCGCCAGGGTTTCGAGAGTAATCTCGGTGTTTCCCCCGAGATCACACATGGAGGTTTTTGTATCGATTGCTACTTTAGCGATCTTCGGATGCATCCAGTACGGAACACAGCTTAAAAGAACATCCACTGGTTCCAAGAATGACGTCAGACTTGACGGATCTAAAGCATTCACATGAACTGCTTGACAGATCTGCCGACCGACAAGGTCGTTCACTCGTTTGGCGCTCCGCTCAGCCTGAGCCAGAATAGTGTCACCCAATAGAATGGATTGAGGCTCAGCAAAGCGAGCCAAATCAAATGCGGCTGCAGTTCCCTGCATGCCAGAGCCGAGAATGGCAAAGGTTTTGTTCATTGATCACCTGAAACGCCCTTGTTTCGAGGGTTCTTTCTTGACTGTACCTACGACGCAGGCACAAGATTTGCTTGATCAGACTTTGGACACAAAGAGTCGACGAAGTACACGATCCAAGTCGTCTACCATGACCGGTTTTGGAATGTAATCGTCAAATCCAGAATCTAAACACTTTTGTTTCTCTTCTGCTGAGACGCTAGCCGTTACCGCAACGATCGGGAGTCGATCGGCACCTGCCTTTTCAATATTCCTATAGACTTCGATCACTTCATAGCCGGATAAATCGGGCATGTGCAAATCGAGGAACAGCCCATCGTATTCGTTCAATTTAAGCTTCTGAAGTGTGTCTTGCCCATTGGCTGCGACATCACATTCAAACCCACGATCCTCCAACCAATTGGCCAGGATAATTGCATTGACATCAACGTCCTCAGCTATCAGCACTCGCGAACCGGTTTGAGCCGCGAACGGGAAATCGATGAGAGCATTGTGGCCAAGGATGGTTGAATCTTCTCTCGCAAATGGAATTTGGACCGTGAACTCACTCCCGAATTTTGGCCGGCTGACTACCGATATGCGCCCCCCCATGAGTTCCACAAAGGTTTTGGAAATGGCAAGCCCCAGGCCCGTTCCCCCATGCTGTCGAGTAGGTGAAGAATCGACTTGGACAAACCGCTCGAAAATTCGATCTTGCATGGAGGGTTCAATTCCGACCCCTGTATCGCGCACTTTGATTATTGCTTCGACATGACTTCTATCGATTGGGCGTACATCCAGTGAGACAGAAATATCACCTGAATCCGTGAACTTGATGGCATTGCCGACCAAGTTGCTGACAATTTGGCGCATCCGAAATGGATCACCTGAGACTCTAACCGCATCCTTATTGGGCAACTTCAAGTCAAAGGATAATCCCTTTTGAATTGCTGGTAACGAGAACAAATCTCCCACCGAGCGGATTACTTCAGCTAAGCTAAACGGGGTGTGGGCAACAGAAATCTCACCCGATTCAATCTTGGAGAAGTCCAGGATATCGTTGAGAATCTGAAGCAATGATTCACCCGAGTGAATAAGAATTGAGGCAAAGTGTCGTTGCCTATCAGTCGTTGCCGATGCCTCTAAGAGTTGCGCTGTTCCCAGGAGACCGTTCATCGGAGTGCGCAATTCATGCGACATATTCTGGAGAAATTCTGACTGAGCTTGGTTGGCGGCTTGCGCTGCTATTGCCAATTCTTGCGAGCGAATCAACGCATCCTCGAGTTCCTTTCTCTGTCGTAAAGACTCTGTGACATCGCGGCCTGTAAGGAAGATTCGGTTCTTGGATTCGTTGGCAATTAACGTCCATTGAACGGTTCTTGGCTCAACATGGCCCTTATTGAACCGCGTCGTAAATTCACCAGTTGCCCCATTCAGCAGCGCAAAGTGAACGCACTGCTCGAACTCTTGCTGGGAGTTAGATTCGAGAAACTCTCTGAAATTGTGACGCTCGGAATTTTCATATTCCATACCGACCAAGGAACAGAAGGCACTGTTTCTCTGAGTGATCGTGCCACTCGGGTCCAGCATTAACAGACTGTCCTGCGAGAGTCGAAAAAGTTGCTTCCTCTCATCCTCGGCCGCTCGCCGAGTAGAGAGATCGACAATAGACCCGATCATTCGCAAAGGCTGATCATTCGCATCGGTTTGGAGAATGCCTCGATCCAAAACAGGGATGTAAGTTCCGTCGGCCTTTAGGAAGCGATATTCAGCATTCCAATAACGACGCTTTTCTAAAATTGCCTCCTGAATCGACCAAGACGAAGCTTGCCTATCATCGGGATGAATCAGATCAGCCCACCAATAGATATCGCTTTCGAGATGGCTCCGGTCGTATCCGTATTGACTGACAAGTGCCTCGTTAAAAGAAATACGATTCGATTTCAGGTCCCAATCCCACAACAGGTCGTTGGCGGCCTCGGCAAGAATCCGATAGCGAGCCAAAAGATCGTCACGCTCGCGCTCCGTTTTCACGCGTTGCGTGACATCAAAAACCATCGCCATGATCTTAGTGGTGGGTGGGTCGTCCACCGGGAACGTGTATGCCTCTACATACAAGATTTCTCCGCTCTTGGTTTGGTGCTCGCATTGAAAGTGAGCCCGTTCTTGTAAGTCTGGTAAGTGGGGTGTTGATCCAGGAATGCAGAGATCTTCCAAGCTTAGACCAACAAATTCAGATTCAGTATAACCGTACTTTTCTATTGCAGCAAAATTCGCATCTAGAATTTGACGTGTCTGACTATCGAATATCCAAATTGGGTTTGGGAATTCTCGAAAGTGTGAATCCCTTAAATTCAGTTCCATGCCGGTAATCAAAAGCTCCGAAATTCCCATCCATTTTTATCATATCAAAACTTTGGTCCTAAGTAAAGACTCATCGCTACACCAAGGGTTGAGTCAGCCAAAAGTTGAATATGATTCGAGCGACAAAGCTTAATAATCGGTTGTTCGCTAGGAATCTTAACGGGGATTGATCAAAACAAACCCACAGTGACGGGCAGGGCCAGTTGCTCTTAATGCTGGTTCTGAAATCTATTAGAGCTTTCGACTGTTACGCTCTCTCAACCTTGAAACAACGTCCCGAACGGTTTGAACTCGACTCTTATCGCAAATCAAAATCGCGTCATCGGTAGTCACAACAAGAAGGTTCTCGACCCCGGATAGGCAGACAGTTAAGTTTTGGCTTTCGTTGTGAACGATGCACCCTTGAGACTGTTCTATTACGCTATCGCCAACGGTGGCATTCCCCAGCCCATCGGTATCTAGATAGCGGGCCAGAGCATCCCACGATCCTACGTCGTCCCAATCAAACCCAGCTTGGAGTACCAAAACGTTGGGCGCATGTTCTAACAAAAGGTAATCAATCGAAATGTCTGGAAGTTCAGCAAAGGTTCGCTCAGCTTGTAGGATATCTCCCATTTCAATAAGAGGCACAAGTCGCTGAATGACGGAAAAATGAAGGGGAGCAACACGTTCGATCTCGGATAGGAACGTATCCAGTCGCCAAAAGAACATCCCACTGTTCCATAGAAAGGCGGGGTTACTTGCATAAAGTTCTGCCACTTCCGGGGCAGGCTTTTCATGAAATTGTTTGACCGGATAAGCATACGAACTCGACTGGTCACCGGAGTCTCGACTGAGTTCAGCTTCGATGTATCCATAACCTGTTTCTGGACGAATTGGCTTAAGACCGACGGTGACAATCGCGCCCGACTTTTCCGCCACGTCCATTGCATTCCCAACCGTTTCTCGAAATTGCTCCAGCGGGGATATGCGATGGTCGGAAGGCAAAATAGCTAAAGTGGTCTCTCCAGGTTCCACACCCTTGGCAAGGAGGTTCGCAGCCAACCAACAAAGACAACCCGCGGTGTTTCTCTTGAGGGGTTCAATGAGCAAGTTCTGCGCGGAAAGCTCGGAATCCGAAAGCAGAATCGATTGGGCCAAATGCTCGGCAGTGAGAATGAAGATTTGTTGGTCAGGAACGATCCCTTTCAACCGCTCCAATGTTTCTCCCAGCAGGGTTTTACTCTGGCCAGGAAGCTTCAGCAATTGCTTTGGGAGGCGATAGCGAGACAAGGGCCAGAACCTTTCACCGGATCCACCTGCCATGATTCCTGCATACCGCTGCTTTGCCATTGTGTTTCCATTCTGAAACATTTCGACCGTTCACAAAATTCCCATCCGATGAAAGTAGTGAGCGGGAAGGCTGGTAAAGCGCAGAAACAGACCTGGTGCGCGGCGTTCACGCCGCAAGGGGGCCACGGCCTTCAGGCCGGATTTGGAACGGGCAGAAGGGCCAGAAAAAACGGAATGCCGTAAGGCAGGCGACACTACAAGTCATCCGGATCACCCATCCCAACCCTTCCCTCACGATTTTTCGATCGGAATCGAAAATATCGCATGGGAAGGACCCGGAATATCTCTAACTCGCCTTAGGCGATCTAGAAATCAAGCGCCTTCGCGAAAGCAAAAGGCCCCGCACCGAAAGGTGCATGCCCCCTCGACGACGGATAAACCGCAAGCATTACCAAACGTAGCGCTGAAGGC
>Ga0164296_1000806_pt1 | contig 35707 bp, 29 predicted proteins | sample GEODES057metaG_FD_113533 | JGI IMG/M metagenome (GOLD analysis project Ga0164296, IMG submission 113533) | Dystrophic lake water microbial communities from Trout Bog Lake, Wisconsin, USA - GEODES057 metaG | ecosystem: Environmental > Aquatic > Freshwater > Lake | place: USA: Trout Bog Lake...
CATTTAAATCCCCTAATAAAACTTCAACATCATTGCTCATATTAAGCCTTAAACCAAGGTAAGCCAATGAGCGTATTTTTCATTGCGCCCGTTCACAATGTCAAAAAATGCAGTTTGGAGTTTTTGTGTGATTGGGCCACGCTTTCCCTCACCAATGGTTATTCTGTCTAATTCCCGGATTGGGGTCACCTCTGCCGCTGTGCCCGTAAAGAATGCTTCATCTGCCAAATACACTTCATCCCGAGTTATCCGCTTTTGAACAACATCGATTCCAAAATCTTTGGCTATTTCAAAAATAGTACTTCTGGTGATACCGCTTAATGCACCTGCAGATAAGTCGGGCGTGTAAATAACGCCAGATTTAATAATGAATATATTTTCTCCCGCGCCCTCGGACACAAACCCAGCGGTATCCAACAACAAAGCCTCATCATAGCCATCATCAGTCACCTCCATATTGGCTAGGATCGAGTTGGTGTAATTGCTCACAGCTTTTGCCTGCGTCATTGTGACATTTACATGGTGTCGGGTATAGCTTGAAGTTTTTACTCGAATACCCAACTCTAGACCTTCCTCTCCTAAATAAGCGCCCCAAGCCCAAGCAGCAATCATCAAATGAATCGTGTTGCCCTTAGGAGAAACTCCCAACCTTTGAGAACCAATCCAAGTCAGTGGTCGAATATAACAACTCTCCAGTTTATTTTCACGTACCACCTGTTTGTTGGCCGTCATCACCACATCTTTGCTAAAAGGGATATTCATCCGCAAAATTTTGGCGCTGTTGAAAAGCCTCTCTGTGTGGTCTTCCAGCCTAAAAATCGCAGTTCCCTTAGGGGTCATATAAGCCCGAATCCCCTCAAATGCGCCGCAACCATAATGAAGGGTGTGCGTGAGAACATGAATTTTGGCATCTCTCCATTCAACCAATTGACCGTCCATCCAAATTTTTCCATCTCGATCTGCCATTGATGGGGGCATTGAACTCATTGTTTTTTCCTTTCAAGCGCTTAGCGCAGACATTTAAAACTTGCTAATCATTGTGTCATTTTACTGTTTTAAAAACCGTCAGGTTTTTTCTTCTAAGAATCCACTGCGGGTCTGATTAATTCGTAATGTTTTAGTTTACCGTCTAAAAATTCACACTTTAAATAAGACTCCGATGAGTCTTGCCAGTAAAACACCTCTTTTCCAGACTTTAATAAGTCCGCAGATTGATCCTCAGCCCTTTTTTCCCCTAAGCTTTTGGTAAGGGCAATGACGTGCAATAAAGTCAACCCCTTTTTAAGTTTAGCGTTGACCATGACTGTACTATCAACGTATCCTATAGGGCGGTTGGCTGCTTTTTTAAAAACTTGTAGGACTCTAGATAAATGCAATAACGCCCACATCACTCCACCAGACACTACAAAAATGACCCCTGACCATTCGTAGTATTGATAAGCAAATACCAACAAACCAAACGCGAAAAAGGGGTAAAGGTACTTTTCACTTTTACTGAGAATTGAATTCAAAGTTAAACCTTGTTGAGTGTGAAATTTAGCTAATGAACGTCTTGCAAGAGAATATTGTATTTTTAATTTGCTTTTAACTAGAAAAGGCCCTCACGTACCAAATTCATAGCCTGATCAACGCGTTCCACGGCGTGGACGGTGAGTCCCTCTATTTTCTTTTTGGGCGCATTGGCTTTAGGTATAACTGCAATAGAGAAACCCAGTTTAGCAGCCTCCTTAAGCCTTTCTTGACCTCTTGGTGCTGGGCGTACCTCGCCTGCTAAACCAATCTCTCCAAATGCTATAAATCCCTTAGGCAAAGCCTTCCCTCTGAGGCTACTTTGTATGGAAAGTAAAACTGCCAAATCAGCCGCCGGCTCCGAAATCCTGACCCCACCCACCGCGTTTACAAAAACATCTTGATCCATACACGCCACGCCCGCGTGCCTGTGCAACACAGCCAACAACATCGCTAAACGGTCTCTATCCAGTCCCACGCTCAAGCGTCTGGGACTCGGCCCTGATTGATCGACAAGTGCCTGTATTTCAACCAATAACGGCCTGGAACCTTCCAGTGTGACCATCACACAACTTCCAGGAACAGGCTCGGAATGCTGACTTAGGAAAATGGCACTCGGGTTACTAACCCCCTTTAAACCTTTCTCAGTCATCGCAAAAACCCCAATTTCGTTGACTGCGCCAAACCTATTTTTAATCGCTCTCACCAATCTAAAACTAGAGTGTGTTTCCCCCTCAAAATACAGCACCGTATCCACCATGTGCTCCAGCACTCTGGGCCCAGCTAAAGCACCTTCCTTTGTCACATGGCCGACTAAGATAATTGAAATACCACTGGTTTTCGCAAGCCTGGTTAAATGAGCTGCGCATTCTCGAACCTGTGAGACCGATCCTGGTGCGCTACTTAACAACTCAGAGTAAACTGTTTGAATGGAATCAATAACTGCAATACTGGGTCTTTGTGTTTCCAGAGTCGCTATTATTTTCTCTAACTGCGTTTCAGCTAAAACGCTTACTCCACTTTGTTCCAACCCTAAGCGCCTGGCCCTCATTGCAACCTGCGCCCCCGATTCCTCTCCTGTAACGTACAAGGTGTGGCCCCCCCTTCTTTGAACGGCGTCCAACGCCTGAAGTAAAAGGGTTGACTTACCAATCCCAGGGTCTCCGCCAATAAGCACCACTCCAGCCGGCACGATCCCCCCGCCTAAAACTCTGTCTAGCTCTTCGATACCAGTGGGCGTTCGGTCCACGTCTTGAGCCTCAATTTGCGACAACACACTAACTTCACTGGCAGGAGCAAGGCTTTTTGCGCTACTGTATCTATTTTTGTTTGAAGACCCCCCATCCTCAATGCCTTCAATGAGCGTGTTCCACTCCTCACAATGTGGGCATTTGCCGAGCCATTTTGCACTCGTGCCACCGCAACTCGTGCAGGTGTAAATTGTTTTATCTTTTGCCATGAGCAATCTTGAAGAATCCGCCGGCCTTTGCTGAAAGCACGGGAGATTTTGATGAATTAGAGGGCGCACAATAACTGGACATCCTGACAGTGTAGTCTTATACTTCCTAATAAACAAGAAAAAATTTGAAATCAATACCTCCTTATAACCCGCACTGAAGAACTCGGTTTTACGGCAAGATTGATAATCATTTCTAGTCTCTTCGCAAAGTGGAAACAATAGAAAATTTTCGTGAACTTAGGCCTCTCATCCAATCAATTCAAGCTAATCACCCAAAAAAGGTTTGGGCCTTTTTTAGGTACCCAATTTTTGGGGGCCTGCAATGATAATTTATTTAAATTTGCTGTCACACTTCTAATTACTTACCAGTGGCATGTGAGTTGGCTGCCGCCTGCGCTTGCGGGTCTCGCCATTGGAGCGATTTTCATTTTGCCGTTTTTGCTTTTCTCAGCTTTTAGCGGCTTACTAGCGGACCATTTCAACAAAACACGAATACTGCAAACCGTAAAATTAGTAGAGTTAGGCATTATGGGAGTTGCCTACTACGGATTTAATCACCGCTCTGCGCTCTTGCTGCTTTTCTGCATTTTTCTGATGGGCTTGCATTCCACTTTGTTCGGCCCTGCCAAATATGCCTATTTGCCATCCCACATCCACCGAGAAGAGCTGATGGGGGCGAACGCAGTAGTGGAGGCGGGCACTTTCCTCGCCATATTAATGGGCAACCTTATTGGCGGAATATTAATTTCTAATCAATTGTCAATTTCGACTTTTATAAATTTTTCTCTACCCGAGCAGTTTGTTGCATTCTGTTGTTTGGGTTTATCTGTAGCAGGACTGGTCATTAGTTTATTTATCCCCGACTCGCCCCTGGCACCTGTTGTAGGTGAACCAACACCACAAATTGATTTAAAAGAGTATCTTCTTCGAGGACTAAACCCTTGGAAACAAACTATCCACAGTCTTCGCCAATCCGAGCAAACCGAAGGGATGGGGGCCGCTTTGTACGGTATCAGTTGGATGTGGTTTTACGGTGCTGTTTTCCTAAGTCTTTTCCCAAGCTTCTCAAAAGATCTTCTGCACGGCAACTCAGATGTGGCTTCTCTGCTTTTGGTGGTTTTCTCCATTGGGATTGGGATTGGTTCCCTATTGTGTAATTCTTTAAGAGACCCTCAGTATGAGTTGTCTCTTGTTTTTCTGGGGTTATTTGGCATGACCATTTTCACCCTCGATTTGGCTTTCATTGTTAATACACAAGCCTATGGTGGCTCGTTGTTTGAAGTAAAAGTGCCTGCCTATTTAACCCATATTGCTGCACTTCCTTTGATCACCCTTAACGATTTTTTATTTAACCCTGGTAATTTACACGTCCTTGTTGATCTGGGTTTTTTATCTGCATTTATAGGAATTTTTAGCGTGCCGCTATACACTTTCATTCAAACTCACAGTCCTTCTGACAAAATCTCTCAAACTGTTGCCGCTAACAATATTCTAAATTCAGCCTTTATGATTTGTAGCGCTTTATTGGTAGGCACTATCTTGACTTTAGGATTGACGATTGCTCAAGTTTTTCTCTTGCTAGGGCTCTTCAATATACCCTTCTTGATTCTTTTAGACTTTAAATTGCCCGTCTTAAAAATCCATTTTTTTAAATGGATCCAAAAAATTATCGTCAACTTTAAAAACCCCTTTTAAAATCAAATTTTGTTTACTTTTTAGTCAAAGTTTGAGATTATTACCATATTTCTTGATTTGAATCTCTCCTAATTAGGGCTTTCTCAAGCCATAATCAAAGTCTAGTTATTGTATTTTTAAGGCGTATATGGCATCAGTAAATAAAGTTATCTTAATTGGCAACTGTGGTCGCGATCCTGAAATCAGGTATCTTCCCTCAGGCCAAGCCGTGGCAAATATAAGCATTGCAACTTCCTCTAAAAGAAAAGATAAGACAAGCGGCGAATACATAGAAGATACGCAGTGGCACAGAGTCACGTTCTATGACCGCCTTGCAGAAATCGCGGGAGAATACGTCAAAAAGGGACGCCCCATTTATGTTGAGGGCCGACTTAAATACGGAAAATATACGGACAAAGACGGCGCCGAAAAAAACACCGTAGACATCATCGCCACAGAACTACAACTCCTGGGAGGTAGGGATGCGGGCACTAGTTCCTCGTCGGAAGAGAGCGCGCAACCCCGTGCAGCTGCGTATTCGAATGCCCCCAAGTCTGAAACAACGACCAAGTCTGCCCCCAAAACAGGCTTCGATGACATGGATGACGACATTCCTTTCTAGTATCTAAACTATCTCTTAAATTAGTTTTAGATACTTTTCGCAATCCTACAGGGAACACCTAGGACATAGAGATTTTTCGCCTATCCTTCATGCTTGGTGTCCCTCTACTCGTATCGTCATATCGGCTGTGAAGCTTTGCCCTGGTAAAAGAACTCTAACACCCAAATCCGCATAATCTGCATTACCTTGATTCGCCATATTAATGGCATTGTTTACGTGACTTACAGGCTCAATTGCAACAGAGTCCATGCTGGGGCTTGTATAAACCACCAAGTAATTTAAATTAGACAAAACTGTGACTGTTAGCTCCTTATCAGTAAGCGTCGCACAGCCTGACCAACCCTCAAAGCAATGATCTACTGAAAGCTCAGAACACTTTTGATCCAGACCTTTACTGCTAAGGAGTTTGCTGGGCAAGCGGTCCGCTCCCATTTGCCAGATTCCGTTAGCTTTAAAGTCAATAACAGTATTTTCTCTTTTTATAAAATAAGGGTGCCAACCCAGCCCTACCGGAGTCGGCTCGTTGCTTTTATTTGTTATGGATAAAGAGTGGCGCAATTCATTCTCAACTGCTCGCAAAGCTTGAGAGGCTGCAAAATCGAAAGGCCAAGACTCATCTGCTGTGTGTTCGTAAGACAAGAGTAAAAAGTCTTTGTCTCTTTGCTTAACCACCCAAGGCCGTTGCCAACCCACTCCGTGTATGCTGTGAGGCTCATCGGCGTTATTTTTTGCTAGCCGATAGATTCTTCCCAACCATTGCAGTGCAGCATTTGACACCCTGTTGGAATACGGTAGGAGTGCGAAATTTGCGGCCTGTCTGGAAGTCTTAATCAAATTTTCGTCTACGGCTCTGAGAATGGATTTGCCGCGGAAGTTTAAACCAAGTACTGCGCCCCCTAGTTGCGGTCGCAAAGTGCAGGTTAGATCTTCATTTCCAATCTCAATATCATCCAAAATAAAACAGCATAGTTATTGGTAAATTCTGAGGCACTTAATTTGCACTACAGACCCCTTTGCGATGCACGCTGAGCGTGGCAACTACCTATCAAAGAGCCTCTTTACCGGTTTCGCCGGTTCTTATACGAACCGACTGTTCTAAATCGTAAACAAAGATTTTGCCGTCTCCAATTTTGCCAGTCCTTGCCGTTGTCTCTATTGCCTCAACCGAGCGCTCTAAAAGCTCTGCAGGAACTGCAGCTTCAATTTTCACTTTAGGTAAAAAATCAACCACATACTCGGCCCCTCTGTATAACTCAGTGTGCCCCTTTTGACGGCCAAATCCTTTCACCTCAGTAACCGTAATCCCTTGGACTCCGATTGCAGACAATGCCTCTCTAACCTCATCAAGCTTGAAGGGTTTGATAATTGCCGTAATCATTTTCATAAAAAGTCTCTGTGATGATAATTTAATACATTTTGCGCGTTAGAAATTCTTTTTAACACCTAAAACAAAAGTGCTTCCTGCAATATTAGATGTTCCTGATCCGGCCAACATATCATTTATGTGTAAATAACCTCTTTTAGCCCAGTCAGTTGTGCTCACCAAAGCACTAATCACTAAACCATCAAAGTCTTTATTCAAAGACATTGAATAATCGTTGTAATCCGTTACGCCATAAGTTACGTACTGGGCGTTGGACATTTTCATTGTCTGATTGCCGTAATGAGCCACGCTGGTCAGCCCGTCCCCAAAGTCAAAGCTGTAGCTTAGATCAAAGTAAGTACTGTTTTTGGTGCCTACATAGCCGAACAAATTTGTTAAAGAGTTTGATATTTTTACCGACAAAGATCCAACGCTTACAGATCCATATATTTCGGTTGTACTAGCATCTGAAAAATTTGCTCCTGGGCCATTCGTTACAGAATGCAAATTATTAGTAGGATAATAAGATTCAAACAATCCCACATCGTAGCCAATTAGTTCAGAGAAGGATCCCTTGTAACCCCCATAAAAATCAACCTCTACTGGCGCTCTTGCCGATTGAGGTGGCGTAGCTTGAGCGTTCGCTGTATCTTTAATCCAAGAAATGGTGGAGTTCCAATTTCCCACGTAAAACCCGCTTTTATCAACGTAATCTACGCCCCCCTGTAAAGCAGGCATGCGTGCTGTTTGAGAGATACCGCGGTATCTGTAGTCGCTTACAACTCCAACGTTATAAGTTAAAGAGGACTCGGGCTCTGCAGTTGTCGTTTGCGCAAAAATAGGTAAACTAAACAATGAAGCCGAAGCCATTAAAGAGGCGACTAGTTTTTTATATTTCATGATGTATCCCGTAGTTTTTTGGTGGCATTTCCGTCATTGTTGAGTTCTTTAAACCACCATATTTGTGCATATTTTCTCACGTTTTATCCCCGCTTTGGTGCACAAATTAGTTCTAACCAATGCTATTTTTGTCTTTATTCATTTACAAAGGGGCAAAAACTCGGATTTTAGAAAGCTTCACGAATACTGAAGCTATATGTTCGGTGCCAACAACCTTTTCAGCGCACTTTCTTCAGTTCCTTGCCTTGTAGCTAAATCGCCAACTTGGTCAGCCCCAATTCTTCCAACGTTGAAGTATTTGGCCTCGGGGTGAGCTATGTAGAAACCGCACACACTGGCAGCTGGATACATGGCAAGACTTTCAGTCAACGACATTCCTATTTCGCCGCACTGCAGAACACTAAACATGTCTTTTTTGACACTATGATCTGGGCACGCAGGGTACCCTGGAGCCGGGCGAATTCCAACATACTTTTCTGCAATTAAGTCTTGGATACTCAATTCCTCCTCCTTACTGTAGCCCCAAAGATCCATCCTGACCCTGGCATGCATGCACTCTGCCATGGCCTCAGCTAAGCGGTCTGCCAATGCTTTAAACATAATGGCGCTGTAGTCGTCATGGTCATCCATGAAAAACTTCTCCCTTAACTCCACTCCGATACCAGCCGTTACAGCAAACATGCCTACGTAATCTGCGACTCCGCTTTGCCCAACAAAATCGGACAAACACCTATTTGGGCGACCACTTGGCTTAGTTGTTTGCTGACGCAGTCCAGACCAAGTCAACAAACGGTCTTTTCTCGTTTCATCGCTCCAAAAAACAATATCGTCCCCTATTGAGTTTGCAGGATACAAACCCACAATAGCTTGAGCCGTTAACCAACGACCATCTATTAAGCGCGTAAGCATTCTTCTTGCATCACTCATCAGACGCACCGCTTCCGCACCGACAATTTCGTCTTTAAGAATAGCTGGATAAGGGCCAGCTAAGTCCCATGTTTGGAAAAAAGGTCCCCAATCTATAAATTTTTCAAGATCCGATAGGTTGAAGTTTTTAAATATTCTTCGGCCAATAAATTTAGGGACAACTGGCTTGTAATCAATCCAATCTACTTTCGCTTTATTTTGTCTGGCTGTTGCAAGAGATAAAAGTGGCGTTTGTTTTTTATTGGCATGTTGCTGTCTTACACGATCATAGTCTGCATTAAGCTCCGAGATAAAAGCACTTGCCTTGTTGGATAATAGGCCCTGCGCTACGCCCACGCTCCTTGATGCATCAGGGACATAAACCACTGGACCCTCATAATGCGGGGCAATTTTTACCGCCGTATGAACGCGACTCGTTGTCGCCCCTCCTATTAGTAACGGAATTTTACGAATCCTAAAGTAATCGTCTTTTTGCATCTCACTTGCTACGTACTGCATTTCCTCCAGGCTTGGTGTAATCAAACCAGATAGCCCAATAATGTCCGCTCCCTGGATTTTTGCGTTCGCAAGTATCTCATGGCAAGGCACCATTACCCCCATGTTGACTACGTCGAAGTTGTTGCATTGCAAGACCACAGTAACAATGTTTTTTCCAATGTCATGAACATCCCCTTTCACCGTTGCAATGACTATTTTGCCTTTGGTTTTTACCTCTTCTCCCGCCTCTTTTTGTCTTAGTTTTTCTGCCTCAATGTAGGGAATCAAATGCGCCACAGCTTGCTTCATGACTCGGGCAGATTTGACGACTTGGGGCAGAAACATCTTTCCCTGGCCGAATAAATCACCAACAATGTTCATACCCTCCATCAACGGGCCCTCGATCACTTCTAGAGGTCGGCCTCCGCGCAATAAAATCTCTTGATAGGCCTCTTCTGTGTCTTGCGTAATAAACTCAGTAATGCCGTGAACTAATGCATGAGACAAACGTTGCGTGACGTTGACTGGAGAGTCCACTCCTCCTCGCCAACTATTTTTTTCGCCCCCGTCTTTTGCAAGTCCTTTAGCCTGCTCAGCAACCTCTATCAATCTCTCCGCAGCGTCTGCTCTGCGGTTTAGAACTACGTCCTCAACTCGTTCCTTCAAAACAGGTTCTAAATCATCATAGACGCCGATCATTCCCGCATTAACAATACCCATATCCATCCCTGCCTTAATGGCGTGGTACAGAAAAACGGTGTGTATTGCTTCCCTGACAGGGTCATTACCTCGGAAGGAAAAACTAACGTTGGAGACACCCCCAGAGACTTTTGCACCCGGTAAATTTTCTTTAATCCAACGTGTGGCGTTTATAAAGTCAACAGCGTAATTGTTGTGCTCCTCTATTCCAGTAGCTACCGCAAAAATATTTGGATCAAAGATGATGTCTTCAGGCGAAAAGTCCAGTCTATCCACCAGTAGTCTGTAAGCACGCTCGCATATTTCAATTTTGCGTTCATAAGTATCGGCCTGTCCTTTTTCATCAAACGCCATCACCACGGTTGCCGCTCCGTATCGCTTAACAAGTTTGGCTTGACGCAAAAATTCCTCCTCACCCTCTTTCATGCTGATGGAGTTAACGATGCCCTTGCCTTGCAAACACCTGAGTCCAGCCTCTATAACTGACCACTTAGAGCTGTCTACCATAATTGGAACTCGCGCTATGTCTGGCTCAGAAGCCAACAAATTAAGGAATTTAACCATCGCTGCTTGGCTGTCAAGCATGGCCTCATCCATGTTGATGTCAATAATTTGCGCCCCGTTTTCCACCTGTTGGCGAGCAACTTGAAGAGCTTGTTCGTACTCTTCATTTAGGATCATACGGGCAAAGGCTTTCGAGCCGGTGACGTTCGTGCGCTCGCCAATGTTGACAAACAAGGTGTTTTGGTCAATCAACACTGGCTCTAATCCGGCTAGCCGCAGTGGAGAGATATTTTGTAAATTCATTCGACTCACCTGAGGATATTGAACAGGTGAGCGTGGTTTTTTTCAGAATATGCCAAGCCTGTCAAATAAATTTGATGCAACGCTCCTTGGCACTGAAATTTTACTACTCTTTTTATTCCGCGTAAAAAACGCCCCTGGTTATTTTACGCGCCTGTAAGCTGTCAACGCTCTTTGCAATGGCAGCAATGTGCTCAGGCGTTGTCCCACAACACCCGCCTAAAATATTGACAAGCCCGCTACTTGCAAAATCATGCAACAAACGACTCGTCACCTCAGGCGTCTCATCAAAGCCAGTGTCACTCATGGGGTTTGGAAGCCCCGCGTTTGGGTAGCAACTTATAAATGTATCCACAGCAATTTTAGACAACTCTTGCATGTATGGGCGCATTAATGCCGCCCCTAGCGCGCAATTTAATCCTACAGCTAAAGGCTTTGCATGTCTAATGCTGTGCCAAAAAGCGGTAACCGTTTGCCCACTTAATATCCGCCCTGACGCGTCCGTAACCGTACCGCTGATGATCAAAGGCAATCTTTCCTTGGATTGATCAAAATACTCCTCAATGGCAAACAGGGCGGCCTTAGCGTTTAGGGTGTCAAATATGGTCTCAACCATCAACACATCAGCCCCATTTTCAACCAAGGCTTGTACTTGCTGAAAATAAGCTTTTCGCAACTCCTCAAATGTCACATTCCTCGCTCCTGGGTCGTTAACATCAGGGGAAAGGCTAGCAGTTTTGGGGGTAGGTCCAAGGGCACCAACAACGAAGCGAGGTTTTTCCTCGGTGGAAAATTCATCACACGCGCGACGGGCCAGACGCGTAGACGCCGCGTTCATCTCCGTTGCATACTCTTGCATGTCGTAATCTGCTTGGGCAATTGTTGTTGCACCAAAAGTATTTGTCTCAATTAAATCAGCCCCCGACGCCAAGTATCCACGGTGAATATCTAAAATCACATCTGGTCGAGTTAAGCTTAATAATTCGTTATTACCTTTGACGTCTTTATGAAAATTTTTGAATCGTTCTGATCTGAAATTTTCTTCGGTCAACTTAAAACGCTGGATCATGGTCCCCATTGCCCCGTCTAAAATGGCGATTCTTTTTCTTAATATTGCAGGCAGTTCCTGAGCTCTGGTGTAATTGTTCTCGTTCATTTTCATGTAAGCATTGTAAGTTGTTCCTCACCGAGCGCGCTTTGTAAAGTCGCAAATAGGCTCTTGTAAGACAGCTTAGGCATGAAATTTGTTGTGCCCGTTCTTGAATTAGTCTCCTTAAAGCCTTAAAATAGCAAGGAATTAGTTTCTCTTAAGGTTAGTTTTATGTCCGCACCAGACCACTCTAAGTTGCCCTCTGATCATGAGGAAGATGTTATTGAATCCTTAGTTCCCATGATGCCCATCGTGTTGCCTGTTGCCGGTGGGATACTTATTTTCTTATTGGCTTTTATTGCCATTTTCATGGCTTAGCCCCCTGTACAAGCAAGTTTTCCTTAATTGACTTGCCTTGTTTTGATTTACTTTTAATAATAAAGTATTCGTCAATATGATTTCCCTTATACTTTAAAAACCATATAGGTCTAGAATTTTATTTTGTCATAAAGCAAAGTTCTTTATGGTGAGCCGTAATACTCAATAAACTTGCATTCCATCACCAATGATTGCAGGGGGCTTTCCTTAAATAACTTAAATTGGGAGCTCCTACCTATGAACACGTCTACTCAATCCGGCGTTGATATCCAAGCACCGTCTTTTGTCAAGCATCCTAAGATTATTTCTTGGGTTTCTGAAATGGTAAAACTTTGTAAGCCCAATGCAGTTCATTGGTGTGATGGCAGCGAACAAGAATACCAATCATTATGCGATCTTCTAGTAAGTGCAGGAACTTTTAAAAGGCTAAATCCCTCACTTCGACCAAATTCATTTTTAGCTTGCTCTGATCCGAGCGATGTCGCGCGCGTAGAGGACAGAACCTTTATTTGTTCGAAAGATAAAAATGCTGCTGGACCCACCAATAACTGGATGGATCCTGACGAAATGCGCCAAACGCTGCATCCCTTATTTGATGGATGCATGAAAGGAAGAACGCTCTATGTTGTTCCGTTCTCCATGGGCCCACTAAATAGTCCTATCTCTCACATCGGTATCGAACTCTCAGACAGTCCTTACGTCGCTGTAAATATGAGAATGATGACGCGAATGGGTAAAGCCGTTTACGACGTTATAGGAAAGGAGGGCGAATTTGTTCCTTGCGTTCATACTGTTGGAGCTCCACTATTAAATGGAGACAAGGACTCTAGCTGGCCTTGCAATAAAACAAAATACATCGTGCACTATCCTGAATCTCGCGAGATTTGGTCCTATGGCTCTGGGTATGGTGGCAACGCGCTGCTTGGAAAGAAGTGCTTTGCACTTCGTATCGCATCTATCATGGGGCATGATGAAGGGTGGCTTGCAGAGCACATGCTGATACTGGGCGTCACCTCGCCTGAGGGTAAAAAATACCACGTTGCTGCAGCCTTTCCCAGTGCATGCGGTAAAACAAATTTCGCAATGCTAATTCCACCCAAAGGCTTTGAGGGCTGGCGCGTTACAACGATCGGGGACGATATTGCATGGATCAAACCTGGCAAAGACGGCCGACTTTATGCGATCAACCCAGAAGCTGGTTATTTTGGAGTTGCTCCAGGCACCAATGAAAAAACCAATCCAAACTGCATGAAAAGTCTTACTCACGACGTCATTTTTACCAATGTTGCATTGACTGACAATGGTGACGTGTGGTGGGAAGGCATGGGTTCAGAGCCAGGGCACTGCATCGATTGGCAGGGGAACGATTGGACACCCGAGATCGCAAAAGCCACGGGCGCTAAAGCCGCTCACCCCAACGCCAGATTTACCATTTCGGCCACCAACAATCCTGCAATTGACGCAGCCTGGGATGACCCACAAGGTGTTGCCATCGATGCATTCATATTCGGCGGTCGGCGCTCAAATACAGTCCCCCTGGTCACCGAAGCACGGGACTGGGTCGAGGGTGTTTACATGGCCGCGACAATGGGATCTGAAACAACCGCAGCCGCTACTGGCGCGCAAGGCGTGGTCCGACGCGATCCCTTTGCAATGATTCCCTTTGCTGGCTACAACATGAGTGACTATTTTCAGCACTGGCTTGACATTGGAGACAAATTAGCTGCGTCGGGTGCAAAGTTACCTAAGATTTTTACGACCAATTGGTTCACAAAAGATGCAGAGGGAAAATTTGTTTGGCCTGGATATAGTGAAAATATGCGCGTCTTAAAATGGATGATTGATCGATTAGAGGGTAGGGCAGACGGGGTAGAAAATGTATTTGGAATAAGCCCTGCCTACTCAGAAATTAATTGGAGTGGCCTTAATTTCACTGCCAAACTGTTTGATCAGGTTACTCAGTTTGATAAAGATCTGATTGTCAAAGAACTTAAGCTTCATGAAGAGCTTTTCGAACAACTCGCCTACCATCTTCCAAAAGAGCTAACAATGACTAAAGTAAAATTGGAAGAACGCTTAAACGCCTGATCTGAGACTGCCAAATTCCTTAAAAAGGGTTTGGCACTCCTAGGCAACGAACTGTTTAGCTAGGGCCACATACTCCTCTACGCAAACTTCTTCAGCGCGTCTTTTCAAGTCAAATTCGCCCTCAAATCGTCGCTCATCTAACCACCTTCCCAATGTGTGCCTTAATAGTTTTCTTCTCTGACTAAACGAGACTTGAACTAGATTTTGAAAAACTTCAAATCTTAGGTTTTCAAAAACCTCCCTTGGCCTCATCCCCACGACCGCACTTCTTACTCTTGGGGGTGGATCAAATGATTCGGGGGGAACGTCCACGAGAGATTGCATTTCATATCTCCATTGGAGCATTACGCTCAGGCGCCCGTAATCAGCAGTGCAGGGCCTGGCAATCATTCTATCGACCACTTCTTTTTGAAGCATAAAATGCTGATCTTTGATTTGATCTACAAACTTCAATAAATGAAAGAGTATGGGAGTTGAGATGTTGTAAGGTAAATTACCCACAACTCGCATCAATTTTTTGGAGCTAACTTGGCCGTCGTTTGCGATTTGGGAAAATAACTTATTGCCTAGTAATTCAATTTCTAAACTGGCAAAGTCAACTTTTAATACGTCCGCCTCTATGACCATTAGCGACGTATTTGTTTTTAACTGCTTAACCAAGTCTTTATCCAACTCGATCACACAAAGCTGGCCAAGTTGTTTGACAAGTGGCTTTGTCATCGCACCCAATCCAGGCCCAATCTCTATCATCAGGTCATGCCCTTTCGGCGCAATAACATCAATAATCTCTTCAATCACGCCCTGGTCAACCAAGAAATGCTGTCCAAAACGTTTTCGTGCAATATGTTTCCAAAATTTACCCGTTAGTATAGATTTGAAAGCTTTTGCTAACCTTGTTACGTAGGGGGATCTCTATATTCAATGAATGCACGCCCTCGTAAGTCCCTTTCCCAGGCTGAGTAACTTTCTTCAAATTTCTTTTCTTGCATTTGTTTTTTTGCATTTTCGCGCTTCTCTTTGTCTGAGATGGGCGCTTGTTTGCGCTCTATCACTTGAATTAAATGGACTCCAAATCTTGATACCAAAGGATCAGCAATCTGTCCTGGAGAAAGCCTGCTCATTGCAGCCTCGAATTCGGGCACAAATTGGCCGGGTGCGGCCCATCCCAAATCGCCCCCCGAACTAGCGCTCGAATCCTGTGAGTTCTCCTTTGCCAATTTCGCAAAGTCAGCTTCACCCCGCTCTATGCGTCTTTTAAAATCCGCTAGCTGCGCGCGCGCAGCATTTTGACTGAGTTGCCCCCCAGGTCGCAATAAAATATGTCTAGCGTGCGTTTGAGTTACCATCGCCGCCTCAGACTCGGTTTGTTGACGCTCAATTAATTTTAAAATATGAAATCCAGCTCCAGACCTTACTGGACCAATAATTTGACCGGGTTTAACACCCTTGAGCGCGTTTAAGAAAAGCGGGGGGTAGCGACTTTCTGCGCGTAAGCCCATTGAGCCCCCGTTTTTACTGTCTGCTGCATCGGACAAGGCTTTCGCGACCTCAGCAAAATCTTCGCCGGCTTTAACTCTGCGTAAAACCTCGTTCACCTTCGCCTTAAAGGGTTCAAGTTGGTCATCCGGGACGCCATCTGGTAAAGCGACAAGAATTTGAGAAACATTAAGAAACTGGACTGTTGAAACACCTTTTTTTTGCTGATCAAGTAGATATCTATCAGCCTCTAGATCAGAAATTTTTAACCTGGGAATTACATCTCTTTCCCTCAATTTTTGTAAGATCAATTGCTGTTTTACTCGAACTTTATACACATCTACATTTTGGCCCTGCGATCTTATTTGTGAATATAACTGCTCAAGTGTCAATGCATTTCTCTCAGCGATTGCGCTTAGCGATTGAATCAGCTCTTCGTCTGTAATGGTTATACCTGTTTCTAAGGCCCACTGAAGTGCAGCCTTCTCAATTATTAGTTCTTCAAGTGTTTTGCTTAAAACACCCTCTTTTGTGGGCGGCGTCACCCCTTGCGCCCTCATTTGGTCTAAACGCTCCGTTGCCCTAAGGTTAACTTCTCTATTCGTTATTGGCTCTTTATCCACAATAGCCACTATATAGTCAGAGTATTCTTTATCGCTATCACTCGCAATCGGCGACAGGTTTGAAGCGCCCGCATCAATTTGAACATCTGCGCCTGACAAAGACTTTGCCCCTTGGACCGGCGCTGAGCGAAGGCCCGTTTTGCTAGAGCCTGGCGTTGAGACGGGTGGCGTGCCAGGAGAGCTTAGTGCGCCACCAGAGGATCCAAGTCCCGGAATTTTTAGTCCCTGAGCGCAAACAACTTCTACGCTCATTAACGCAGCAGCTGTAAGCATTAATGCCAACAGCTTCATGTTAATTTGATTGATGTAAATTTTTTTCATTGATAATTAGCGTATTGACTTGCATCGGCGTAGGGGTCTCTTAGGTTTTGATATCTAGGTATATTTTGCTTGAGCGCAGATAAAGGATTTGAGCCCACTCTAGAAATCCCATCAAACTCGACTTGAAACATAATTCTCTGGTTTGCGGTCGTCGAGTTGATTTGTATTCTCTCAAGCACAACCCTCCCAAGCCAGCACCCTGCATCATATTCAAATCCAGCGACTGCATCTCCAATTTGACCGGTATCTTTGTTGTAGTTAATTCTTCCCACTGCATACCAGCGATTCTCTCCTAAACCACGCCCTGGCCCAGAGTCTCGTCCTTTGTCCCCCCAAAGATCGTTAATAGGCCACTGCCAACCCGTATTAATCATATAAGCGCCCAAGAGTCGATCATATCTGTATCCTGCCGTCAAAAGTCTGTAATTAGTTGGGTTGTACCTTACATTTCCAGCCGAGAGATCTGATTGTTCAGTTTGCGGGTTATATTCGTACGTAGAGTCTACCCTCCAACGATCATTCAAGTTTACTAGACCGCCAACTAAAAAATCACTTAACCTGCCTGTAATCGGCTTAGGATCTGTTGGCAAATAAATATCCTGGTTCCTAAGCAGTATCCTTTGTGCAACCCCAAGCCTTGCTGCTTCAAATCCAGACTCAGGGTCGATAAGCCTGGAATTTCCCCCAAGAGTCACCATCTTGCTGTCTGAAATTCGGTCGTTTCCAGAGAATGCATTTTCATTAAAAATAGAGGCAAAACTGAAGTCGTAGGTACTTGAGTCATAAACAGGCAAATCATTTTGGCTTCTAAACGGTGTATAAACAAAGAACACCCTCGGCTCAAGTGTTTGGGTCCATGAGTGATCAAAGATCTGGGTGGACCTCTCAAAGTTAAGTACCCCGTCCAAACTAAATGTAGGCACGCTCACGTTTGCAGCGAGTAATCCACTGTTTGTTGGAGATTCAAACTCGTAGGAGCGCGAATGCAGCATTAGTTTTGGCGTTAAATAACCGTACTCATTTAGCAGTGGATAACTTAACTGAGATAGGCCGTATATTCTTTGCGCGTTAGGTTGACAGTCCACGGTTGCTTGTGTGCAAGCATAAGTTCTATCTGATTTAAATTGAGTGTAGTCGCCCTCTACTGAGAAATTGATACCTCCCATATCGTTGACCGCAAACCTTGAGTTTACCTCCGGTAAACGGTTATAAGGGGGAGTAATTCGGGTACTAGAGCCTTGTAAGGTCTGCCATTTTAAAGACCTTACAAATGTTGTCACGTTTTGAGTGGCCCAACTTAGATTCAAATCGGTGGGTAACAGTTGCTGTGACAACAGTCCGGGAGCCCTTGGAAAATCTTGCCAATACAAATCATCGCTCACTCGGTTTAAATTTAAGTTGTAATTGACCTTACCCAATTCTTGATTATCAAAATTCGTACTCCCTGCGTGTTGCTGACTGTATCCCCAACGATCCTTGTCTCTTAAAGGATCTTTGGACATGTAATCGTAGTAAATTTGACCTCTTTCCTCGGCGTGTGCTCCCTCCAAATACCTGAACTCTGTGCCGATATCTGTTCCCCTTCGACTCCAATAGGTTGGGGTAATAGTCGCATCCCTATTAGGAGCAATGTTCCAGTAATAGGGCTGGCTAATTTGGATACCGCTTATATTGTCAACCCCAAATGTTGGCGCCAACAAACCAGACTTTCTTTCGTTCGTAAGTGGAAACGACAGGCTCGGCAAAGGCACGCTTGGAAAGTCCTTCATGACAAGTGTTGCCCCTTGTGCACTACCCTCGTTTGTCAAGGTGTTTAAACTTAGTGTCTCTGCTTTTAGTATCCAAGCAGGTGTCCATCCGGGCACAGCGTTTGCTCGGCAGGTGGAATATGTAGCACGGTGAATAATTGCTCTTTTATCATCCAAGAAATCTATTTTTTGTGCGCTTCCATAAGCATTGTTTTTAACCAGTGAGAAGTCTGTTGCAATAAAATAGCCCTCGAAACTGTCAATTTGAATATCTAAAAACGTTCCTCTAAATAAGTTACCTGCTCTATTCAGTGAAACGGCACCTTGAGCCTGTAATTTTTCGCTCAAACTAGCATATTGAATATGATCGGCCTTGACTTGGGTATTTCCCCGCCTGAAAATGACGTTCCCATCTAAATTAGTTTGCTCTGCAGATACCCCATCAATTGAGTCACTTTGAATATAGATTGGCAGCAAACTCGTTGAATTGGTCGATCCCTTTTCTTGCAAAAGTGAGCTTGGTCTAAGCACCAGTGGCGGACTTTTCTTATCCTCAGATATCATCTTTTGGATTTGCGAGTTTTCTGTCTTATTACTCAACTCGTCAGACTCTCGCAACTTAATAGAATCTGCAAATGACGTTTGCAAATATGCGAGAAAACCTAAAAATAAAATAAATCTGCAGAAAAATGACATGAATTGATTATGATTGCTTGGCAAAACCTTTTATTGCTTTAAAGTAACAGGTCATTTGTAAAATCAAGATTATCTCTGAGCTTTTAAGATTTACACACACCTTTTTACGCATGCAAGTTAATATACCTCTAAAGCAGCCCATTGAATGGAGCAACCCCGAACGAGAAGCCGCCTTTAATAACTGGCTGGATCAGGTTGCAATTGAGTTTTCTTTGAACAAAACAAGCTTATCCTTGGCTTCTGCCGATGCGAGTTTTAGACGTTATTTCCGACTAAACAGCCAAGGCGCCCTAGGCCTATCCTTTGTAATTATGGATGCCCCCCCCGATAAAGAAAATTGCGAGTCTTTTGTAGCGATCGCCGCACTAATGGCTAACGCGGGACTTTGGGTGCCTCAGGTCCTGAAATGGAATAAACCCTGGGGATTCATGCTCATCACGGACTTAGGAAATCAAACTTTACTTGAGCAGTTGCAAACTACTTTAGACCTGAACGCCCCCCAAGCAACGCCTCCTCTCGAACCGTTTAACAAAGCACTTGATGCGCTAATACTTTTGCAAAATGCTAGTAAACCCAATACGCTCCCTCTTTATGATGAGCCGGTTTTGATGAGAGAGCTGAACTTATTTCCTGAGTGGTATTTGTCTCAACACAGGAGCATTACTCTCTCAGACGATCAGAAAAACGTCTTACAAAGCGCTTTTGATTTAATTGTGAAGTCTAATTTAAGCGCGCCTCGTGTCTTTGTACACCGTGACTTTATGACTCGTAATCTCATGGTGCCCCAAGACCAACACGAGCACCGCCTTGGCGTGCTAGATTTTCAAGACGCCCTAATGGGCCCAATCACTTACGATATAGCAAGCTTACTGCGCGATGCTTTTTGTAGTTGGTCAGAAGAGTTTGTGCTGGACATTACCATTCGCTATTGGGAGCGCATTCGCTCAAGCGGGATAATTGATCAAAACGGCTGGTCCGAAGATTTTGGGGAATTTTGGCGCGCAGTTGAGTGGATGGGTCTTCAACGACACCTCAAAGTAAGCGGCATATTTGCAAGATTAACGCTAAGAGACAATAAACCTAAATATTTAGCCGATACACCGCGGTTTATGAAATACATTAGAAGTACAGGGTCAAGATATAGAGAGTTGTTTCCTTTGATACGACTATTAGACTCATTTGATGACCAAGGGAGCAAACAAGTTTTCTCTTTTGGGCGCTTGTAAGCTAGACCTTTAAATGCCTAGAATTTTCTGCGACTCCCCAATTCAACTTATTGACACTTGGTCTTTGCCGGCAGATACCACTCGCCATATACAAGTCCTAAGGCTTCAGCCAGGTGAGGAATTTACTTTATTTAACGGCAGAGGAGGGGAGTTCACCGCGCAAATTTTGCAGATGAGCAGAAAAGAGGTTGTTGTTTCTGTTTTAAGTTTTAGCCCTATAGAGCGAGAGATAAAAACTCAATTACACCTTCTAATCGGTATGCCGGCCAACGATAAGATGGATTGGGTTGTTGAGAAAGCAACTGAGCTTGGCGTTCAAAGGATCACGCCCTTGATGACGCAGCACAATGTGGTTAGGTTAAATGGTCCTCGAGCCGAGAAAAAAACTATACACTGGAACTCCATCGCCGCATCCGCTTGCACTCAATGCGGTAGAAATACGGTCCCCGTTATTGAAAGCCCCATTGAACTCTCAACTTGGCTTGCAAGTGAGCGTGTTTCCATAACAAACCAGGCTTTGAAATGGTTTTTTTCACTTAGCTCTTTAACGCCTTTTATTGGTCCTAAAATCCAAGATCTATTAAAGCTTACCCCAGATATTAATCCCCCTATCTTGATTGCATTTGGCCCGGAGGGTGGGTGGAGCACGGAGGAAGAAACAGCCCTTGAGAGTCACGGATTTACCCCCCTTGGCCTTGGAGATAGAACGCTTCGGACAGAAACGGCTGCTATCGCAACACTAGCTGCATTAAATTTAATGCTTCACCAAAGTTAACCCTCGATTTTAAATACCGCGGTGGGTGCCATCAAATTTGGGAATGCTCGCATGACATGTGAGTCTTTTACGCCAAAGGAGTCCAAAATTTTAATTTTATTCTTTTGGGCCAACAACTCAAAATCATAAAACGTTCCTACACGGATATTGGGTGTGTCGTACCACTGATAAGGAAGCCTTTTTGTAACTGGCATCGCCCCTCGCAAAATACTAAGTCTATTTGGCCAATGAGCGAAGTTTGGAAAAGCAACAATACCTATCTTGCCGACCCTGACCGTCTCGATAACCATAGTTTCTGCGTTTCTCAAATTTTGTAACGTATCAATTTGGAGGACTACGTCAAAAGAAGAATCCTCAAACATCTTTAAACCTTCATCTAAATTTAACTGCAGCACCTGAACGCCTCGGCGCACACACTGCAAAACATTTTGATCATCAATCTCAACTCCGTAACCGTCGCAACCTCTGTGGAGCTGTAAATAATTCAACAAGTCTCCATCCCCACAGCCTAAATCAAGCACCCTACTTCCTTGGGGAACTAACTCTGCGATCGTTGCGATGAAGGCTCGCTTATTCATCTATATTTGTCCTAGTTTTCTAAATTTTTGAATATTTCTTCAAAGTAAGATCTCACAACACTCAGGTACCGCGGATCATCTAATAAAAAAGCATCGTGCCCATGTGGTGCATCTATCTCTGAGTAGGTTACGGCTCTTTTGTTATCGATTAGTGCTTTTACGATTTCTCTGCTCCTTGCTGGAGAAAATCTCCAATCTGTCTTAAAACTAATGATTAAGAATTTGCTTTTTATTTTTTCAAATGCTTGGCTCAAATTATTTTGATGCTTTTGAGCCGGATCAAAATAATCAAGAGCCCTAGTTATTAATAAATATGTGTTGGCATCAAAATATTCACTAAATTTTTCCCCTTGATATCTTAAATAACTCTCTATTTGGAACTCTACCTCTTGAGTGGAGTACTTTAAGGAGTCGTTTTTCAAAGCTCTTCCAAATTTAGTGTTCATCACATCATCGCTTAAATACGTAATGTGGCCCACCATTCTTGCAATTTTTAAACCACGGCGAGGTATCACATCATGCTCATAAAAGTGTCCTGCGTGAAAGTCCGGATCATTTACGATGGCGCGTCTTGCGACCTCATTGAATGCAATATTTTCAGCATTTAAATTAGGCGCGCTCGCGATCACTACCGAGTTCAGTACCTGATCAGGATATTGGAGCGTCCAACTTAAAGCCTGCATCCCCCCTAAACTCCCTCCCATAACCGCACAAAGCCGTTTAATTCCTAATGCGTTGACCAATCTTTGCTGAGCACTAACCCAGTCTTCTACAGTTACAACAGGAAAAGCGCCTCCCCAAATTTTTTTAGTCTTTGGGTTTAAATGTGTTGGTCCTGTTGAACCAAAGCATGAGCCTAAGTTGTTAACACCAATTACAAAAAATTGATCTGTATCCACAGATTTTCCCGGGCCTATCATCTTATCCCACCACCCCACCGATTTAGGCCCCTCTCCCTCATACTCTCCGGCAACATGATGAGATGCATTTAGAGCATGACAGATTAAAACAGCATTGGATTTAGAGTCATTTAGCTGGCCATAGGTTTCGTAGGCAAGTTGATAACTTTCTAATGTGTCTCCTGAGCACAAGTTAAGTGGTTCAGAGAAATTCATAATTTGCGGGATTGCGATAAAGCTCATTCTTTTAATTTAGTCCACTTTCTTTTTTTGATTCCACATTCATATTGGTATTGTTTTTTTAGTGATTACTTTACCCAAAACCTCACAACAGCTAAATAATTCAATATCATTAACTCTAGGTATTTTTTTGGCTCTTTTCTCTTAGCTTTTGAGGTTCGTTTTTATTCCCTGGGTGGGTTTTTAAACAAAAAACATGAATTTATTCTGTTTTTTAGCTATTTTTAGTCCTAATAATCGTAAATTCTATGCACTAAATGTCATTTGTGCCTCATAATGTCAGAACACGCATTTAATGTAACAGTTAATACGTGGTTTCTGGTGATCGGTTAGTTTCGCGCTTCGCTTTTCTTTATTGTGGTGCATTCGGGACTCCATCGCTTTTCATTGTGTTTCAAGGAGTCCCTTTCATGGGCAATAAATTATACGTAGGCAATCTGCCTTATTCTGTTCGCGACAATGATTTGGAGCAAGCATTTGGGCAATATGGTGGCGTCACAAGCGCTAAAGTAATGATGGAGAGAGACACTGGCAGATCCAAAGGATTTGGCTTTGTTGAAATGGGCAATGACGCAGAAGCTCAAGCTGCGATTGCCGGCATGAACGGCCAATCTCTTGGTGGTCGTAGCCTCGTTGTAAACGAAGCTCGACCCATGGAGGCTCGCCCACCCCGCACTGGCGGTGGCGGCGGGTACGGTGGTGGTGGTGGTGGCGGCGGTTACGGCGGCGGTGGCGGTGGCGGCCGACGTGAAGGCGGCGGTGGCGGTTACGGCGGCGGTGGTGGCGGTGGCCGACGCGAAGGCGGCGGCGGTGATTACCGTTAAACTAAGTTATTGCAGTCCTTAACTGCTTTATCGCTAGATTAATTTATATCTTACTAAAAGGATACTGTTCACAGTATCCTTTTTTATTTCTTAGCGAACGTTACCTTCACATTCCCAACCAACTGCATACGTCTTTCAAGATTGTTGTATTGCATTGAGTCAGCAGTTATTTTCTGCTCCCCCCTGTCTATTTGAACGGGTAGGTTTGTGTAAATACTTTCAAGTTCAGAGTTGATTTTTAAATATTGACTCTTCATACTCAAAAAATTGGGCAAAGCTTTTGCCCCACTCCAGTCCTGCTTAGTCAACTCTACATCCCCCCTTAATTCAATTAAAGATGCGTCTGCGTTAGTCGTTGCTTTTTTAGCAGTTCCAAGCGTTCTTTGTGCTGTACTCACGCTAGTGTGTGATTGAGAGTAAACGCGCGGATCTTCTATTTCTGTTGTGTCCGTATCGGCAAAATGTCGTGCGTAGCTTCCCAAAATATGCGACTTGACTTCTCCATTTGTCTCATAAGTTGTGACAGCAAACCCGCGCATAAAGTAATCTTCGACATGGGCCAGTGGCAATACGCCCTCTTTTTTTATTGCCTTTGGTGTAACCTGAAGCAACCAATAGGTGAACATCGCGAATATCAACATTAAAATAACAGGCAAATAAGCACTTATGCGATCCCAGCTAGGTTTAAATATCCTATTGCCTTTCATGTTGAGCTTATTTTTGCCTTTTTATAAAATTAGTTCTCATTTAAAGCATCATTTAAAAGGTCAATATACCTACCTTTTGCCTTCAACAATAAATCACAAAACTCTCGCAACGCACCCTCCCCGCCTTTTTTGAGAGTCACATAATCTACTCGACTTAAAACTTCATGATGCCCATTTTGCGGGGCACAAGAAAAAGCCGCCTTGATTATCATTTGTAAATCAGGCCAGTCATCCCCCATACAGGCCGCCTGTTTCCAATCTAATTTTAAATCTTGCAAAATGTTTTGTGCGACCAATACTTTTCTATCAACTCCCAAGTAAATATGTTTCACACCTAAATCTACCAGCCTATTTTTTACGTGCTCTCCCACTCTGCCGGAAATGATGACGGGAATAAGGCCAATTTTTTGAATTAGTTTGATACCTTGCCCATCTAAAACATTAAATTGTTTTAATGATTCATTTTTTTCTGAATAGAGCAATCTTCCATCTGTAAATACGCCGTCAACATCTAGAAATACGACTTGAGTATTTTGCGCACGCAGCAAGAGTTCTGGACTGTACATAATAGTTTTTTAAATGACCTTAGCGCGCATCAAATCATTTGTATTTAATGCACCTATCAACACATGCGCTTCATCCACAACAAGCATAGTGTTGATTCTTAACTTTTCCATCATGCCCACAACGTCAACGGCTAAGGATTTTTGATAAATTGTCTGAGGGTTTTTCTGCATGATGTCTTTGGCTAACAATTCCTTTAGCGAGCCTCCCTTTTCTATTAATCGTCGCAAATCACCATCTGTGAAAATCCCACAAGGTCTTCCCAAATCATCTACTACGGCTGTAACCCCAAGACCTTTTTTACTCATCTCATTTAAAAGCTCATTCATCGTTGCTGTTAATGGGACCTGCGGGATCTGCTCTTTTTTCCTCATGATATCTCCAACATGGGTTAATAACTTTCGCCCAAGTGCGCCTGCAGGATGGGACTGTGCAAAGTCCTCGGATTTGAAACCCCTCGCGTCTAGCAACGCGACTGCGAGGGCATCCCCAATTGCCAATTGAGCCGTTGTGCTGGCGGTAGGGGCCAGGTTAAGGGGACAAGCCTCCTTTTCAACACTTGAGTCAATTGCTAGGGTTGATTCTTTGCCCAGGGTTGAGTTTAAGTTGCCAGTAATAGCAATCAATGGCACACCCAAGCGTTTGATCAGCGGAATCAGTTTCGTTATTTCCTCGGTCTCACCACTGTTTGACAAAGCCAATACAACATCGTTAGCCGTTATCATTCCAAAATCTCCATGGCTTGCTTCTGCTGGATGAACAAACATAGCGGGGCTACCAGTAGAGGCAAGAGTTGCAGCAATTTTTGATGCGATATGTCCACTTTTGCCCATTCCCATTACGACAACTCGTCCTTTTATCTTAAGTATTGCTTCCACAGCATCTACAAATTGGTTGTCAAGCCTTTCTTGCAACGCCCTCACTGCGGCAGCCTCTATGCCTAGCGTTTCAATACCAAGTTTAAGAATTTGTGATCTTTTCATGTGTCTATATCTTATCTTTAGATCCGTTGTGTTGCTTGTTTTAATATGCTCGCCAACTCAACCATTCGTTATGTTTATTTACCAATACAAAAGTTTGAGAAAATTTCGCCCAACAAATCCTCATTCGAAAATTCCCCCGTTATTTCACTTAGGCTATTTTGAGCTAATCTTAACTCCTCAGCAATTAGCTCTAAAGACGGTGCGCTATTAAAAATCCAATACAACGCACTCTTGATATTTTCATCTGTACTGTTTAAAGCCTGAATGTGCCTTTGCCTAGCTAAATAGATATCTTCTATGCTGTTTTTTTTCCATCCAGATAACTCAAGAAGCCTTTCCCTCAGCTCATGTAAACCCTCTCCTGTTTTTGCTGATATGTAAACCTCATTTGCACTTTTACTTCTCTTGTCCAAGACTGTGTCATCTTTGAAAAGATCTGTTTTGTTGTATACATTCAACACGTTGTTTTCTTTAAATTCGAAATCTTTTAAAGATTCAATAATCCAGTCGTTTTTTTCTAAGTAAGCCTTATCTTCATTCCTTGATAGATCTGTCAAAAAAATCAAAATATCGGCCTCTTTTATTCTCCGCCAAGCCCTTTGAATACCAATCTGCTCCACCTCGTCTTCAGAGTTTTGCCTTAATCCTGCAGTATCTGAGACATGAAACGGAACACCCGAAATCGATATAGTTTCACTTAAAACATCCCGAGTCGTTCCCTCAATACTTGTGACTATAGATGTCTCCTCGCCTGAAAGCGCGTTCATAAGTGAGCTTTTACCACTATTAGGTTGACCAGCGATCACGACCCGCACCCCTTGACTCAAAACCTTTCCCTGGTGCGTTTTAAGCAAGATTACTTGTATGGCTTGGTTTATTTCTATGATTAATTTTCTTGCCTGTTCTGACTTTATAAAATCTATTTCTTCCTCTGGAAAATCGATGCTCGCCTCTACCAACATTCTTAGATGTATCAGTCTTTTTTTAACCGTATTTATATCTTTGGAGAACTCGCCTTGCAAGGATCGAATGGCACTTTGTGCCGCTAATTTAGTTCCGGCTGAGATTAAATCCATTACGGCTTCAGCTTGTGTCAAATCTAGCTTGGCATTTAAAAACGCACGCTCAGTAAACTCTCCCGGTCTGGCCAATCTAAGGCCGTTTAAGACTGGGCTATGCGATGATTTTTGAGTGTTACTAAGCTCCAAGCACCTCTCTAGAATCATATTGAGCAGTGTAGGGCCCCCGTGAGCTTGCAGCTCCAACACGTCTTCTCCTGTATAGCTATTGGGGCCGATAAAGTACACGGCGATTAATTGATCGATTGTTGCCCCGTTGTCGTCTTTTAATTCGCAAAGCGTTGCTACTCTCGGTAAAAGTTTTCTTCCTAATAGCGCTTCAATGAAGTCTTCTAACTTTATACCGCTAACCCTTACTATTCCCACGGCCCCGGTACCCGGTGAAGTTGCAATAGCAATGATCGGCTGGTTTCTTTCAATCATATAGATATGTCCACCAGCATATCTAAGTTATTTATTTAATACGCCTAACTTTTTATTTATTATCCACTGCTGGGTAATTGACAAAATATTGTTAGTAAGCCAGTAAAGAACCAATCCAGACGGAAAAAAGAAAAACATAACACTAAACGCAAGCGGCATAATCCACATCATCTTTGCTTGGATAGGATCTGGTGGCGTAGGATTTAGCCAAGTTTGAAGGAGTGAGGTACCCGTCATAATAAATGGCAATATGAAGTAGGGATCTGGCGCCGATAAGTCATGAATCCATCCCAGCCAGGGTGCATTGCGCATTTCTACAGTTGACAGCAGTACCCAATAAAGAGCAATAAAGACGGGAATCTGAATAACTATCGGCAAACAGCCACCCATTGGATTTACTTTTTCTTCTCTATAAATACGCATCATTTCGGTCTGTATTTGCTGAGGATTGTCCTTTAAACGCTCCCGCATCTCCATAATTTTGGGGTTAATTGCTTTCATCTTTGCCATGCTTTTGTATGCTTGTGCATTAAGCCAGAAAAAAGCAGCTTTCAAAAGAACAACCAATGCAACGATCGACCAGCCCCAATTACCTAAATATCCATACAACTTATCAACTAACCAATAAAGTGGCTTAGCTAAAATCGTCAACCAGCCATAGTCTTTAACCAACTCAAGCCCAGGATAAATGGCTTCTAGTTTTTTTTCTTCTTCCGGTCCTACGTATAAGTGCGCGGATAAGACCTCATTTGACCTTTGTGCTAATTTCGGTAGCTGGGCGATCATACCCACTGAATATAAGTTTTTATCCACTTTCCTAGCAAAAAACTCTCTCGATAAATTATTCGGCAAAATCCATGCACTAACAAAGTAGTGCTGAACCATTGCAATATATCCCCCGTTTGATTGTTTCTCAAAACTCAGTTTATCTTTTTCTATATCTGTAAATTCAACTTTCTGGTACTTTTTACCTTCCGTATAAATAGCAGGCCCTGTGAAAGTAGAATAAAAAGAGGACTCACCTTCAGGCTTGTTACCATCGCGTAAAAGTTGAACGTAAAGAAGGGGTGTTATCTCCTTATCACTTTTGTTAACTATTTCTTGATTTACAACGATGTCATAGTTGTCTTTACTTATTTCGTAACTTTTAATTACTTGAATACCGTTAATTTCAGGAGACTCAAAAATGAGTTTTAATTTATCCTCTCCTGCAGCAAATTTAGTTTCTCCCGATTGACGCATTAACGTCTTGTGGGTCGGATACTCAGTTCCCGCGTCCTTAGAGATGAGCCCTGATTGAGCTTGATATATTCTCTGAGCAGAATCATCCAACAAAACAACATTTGTCCCTGGGTGATTGATGTCTTTATGAGCCAATAGTTCTGCTCTAATTAAGCTTCCGCCGAGAGAATCAAATGTGAGTTTTAAAACATTCGTTTGAACTTCATATTTTTCTCTTTTATACGCACTTGATTTACCCTCATCTGAGGAGTTTATTGCCGAGACATTAGTCGTCGCCACAGCAGGTTTAGGAAGCTCTGCGGATGGAGATAATTCGCCTCTTACCTCCACTTTATCTGCAGTGGGAAAAAATAGTGCTTTTTGTCCGTTATAAACTTGCCACTTATCCCAGAGCATAACCATGCAAAAACCAAAAATGACCCATAACACTGATCGACGAATATCATTCATAACGTTTTAATAACTTGATTTATTTGTAAATAACTTTAATGGCTTGCTTGGTACGGGGTCATGACCACCTTCACAAAGGGGGTTGCACCGGCAAAGCCGCTTAATCATCAAAAATAATCCGGCGGCGCTGCCGTGCTGCTGTATAGACTGTACGGCATAAGTTGAGCATGTCGGCGTAAAACGACAATTTAATCCTACCATGGGACTGAGTATAAACTTGTACCCCCTAATTATGGTTATTAATAATTTAGACAGCATCATCATCACCATAAAGAGACAGTATTTCTTTTCTAACGGCGTGTTTAAATACCTTTGAAGATGGACTTAAAAAGGTATTTTTGTTGAAGGGTCTATTTAATCTAATAACATGTTTTTCAAATGGATATTTGAGAGACTCTCGTGTCGCGATTATGTAGATTTGTCTTCTAATTGTATTTCTGCTAACTGCCTTTTTAGCCAATCGCTTGGGTACAACCACGCCAACTTTGAGATGCGCCGTTTGTTTGTCTTGCTCGTCTGGATTTATTTTTTTTACGTGCAAAACAAAATGTTCAGATTTAGCGAACGCAAAGGTTTCTAAGACTTCCTTAAAAATCTCTTTGTCAACGATATGTTCTATCATTGATAGTTGCGGTTTAAAGCGATTTCGTAGACCTGCAGAACCGCTATTAAATTACAACCTATTAGACGGCAAGTCGCTTGCGACCTTTGGCACGACGTGCATTAATGACTGCGCGCCCTCCGCGAGTTTTCATTCGAACCAAAAAACCGTGGGTTCTCGCTCTACGCGTTTTAGATGGCTGGTAAGTACGTTTCATATTAATTCACTATTTTTTATCACAGCCTGCTATTATCTCAAATAATTTGCAGTATGGCAAACTTATAGTCTGAAAAAATACGATAAGACGTATTAAATATCTTATTTTGCTTTAATTATCATCAATACATTTTCATCTGTTAAAAATAACAGCTGTATTGTGTTTAAAAGTAGCCTTGAATACTTTATTTTTTACGTTGTGGATAATTTTTTGATAAGATGCCTTTTAGCAAGAGAAAACTGCCATACTATCCACAATATTATTTCAATATCCTTCTTTTTTCCCTATTTTTAACAATATGCAAGATCTCTGGCAAAACTGCGTAGAACAACTTGCTCAAGAGCTCCCAGAGCAGCAATTTAACACATGGATCAAGCCATTACAGGCTACTTTTTCCAGTGATTTTTCAAAGATAACTATTTTGGTGGGTAACCGGTTTAAATTAGATTGGATTAGAACTCAATATTCTAAAAAGTTATCCTCAATATTAACAAGTCTTTACGGACAAACAATTTCTGTTGAATTAGCTCTATCACCTAAGGAGCACGTCTCTCATCATTCCTCTGCCTCTGTTTCTTCAGAGTCAGACTTTTCTTACTCGCCGCCTTCTCAAATAGAGGAACCTGCGGAAGAACCCTTTAAGAGTCGATTGAACCCTTCCCTTACTTTTGAATCTTTTGTTGAGGGATCTGCAAACCGAATGGCAAGAGCAGCAGCAATGCATGTTGCATCCATTCCAGGACATTTATATAACCCGCTATTTATATACGGAGGCGTTGGTTTAGGTAAAACACATCTGGTACATGCTGTTGGCAATCAATTGTTAAAAGATAAGCCAGATTCAAAAATACTCTATATTCATGCGGAACAGTTTGTCTCTGATGTTGTAAAAGCATATCAAAGAAAGACTTTTGACGAATTTAAGCTTCGCTACCACTCATTAGATTTACTTTTGATAGATGATGTTCAATTTTTTGCAAACAAAGATCGAACTCAAGAAGAGTTTTTTAATGCTTTCGAAGCACTTTTAGCCAAAAAATCTCATATCGTTATGACCAGCGATACTTATCCTAAAGGATTAGCTGATATTCATGAACGACTGGTTTCCAGATTCGACTCCGGCTTGACTGTGGCCATTGAACCACCTGAGTTAGAAATGAGAGTTGCCATATTAATGACTAAATCTCGCCAAGAAGGCTCAGAGATGCCAGAAGAAGTGGCTTTTTTTGTTGCCAAAAATGTACGCTCAAACGTTAGAGAACTTGAAGGAGCTTTACGTAAAATTTTAGCCTACTCTCGCTTTAATCAAAAGGAGATTTCAATTCAACTTGCTAGAGATGCGCTTAGAGATCTTTTATCTATTCAAAATAGACAAATTTCTGTTGAAAATATTCAAAAAACAGTTGCTGATTTTTATAAAATCAAGGTTGCAGATATGTATTCTAAAAAAAGACCTGTCTCTATTGCTAGACCGCGGCAAATAGCAATGTATCTGGCAAAGGAGTTAACACAAAAAAGTTTGCCTGAGATAGGCGAGCTTTTTGGTGGACGAGATCACACCACCGTATTACATGCTGTTAGAAAAATATCAGCAGAAAGATTACAACTTAATGAACTTAATCAGCAACTTCACGTATTAGAACAAACTTTAAAAGGCTAAAAGTTGAGTAACTTTCGTATTGTTAAAGTCTGTGGAGCAAACTGGGATAACTCTTCAGTTATCCACAGAAACTTTATAAATAGTTAAGTTATTCATATTTCAAAGACTACTCAAACAAAGGTTACAAACATAGTTTGAAAGATTGTAAGTAATTGAAAAAAAACAGAAAAAGACACTTTTCAACATAAAACTAGACACTCTATCTACTACTACTAATTTAATATATATAAATAAAGAGGTTTTAATGATCATCCTAAAAGCCACACAAGAAGCGCTCATCACGGCTATTCAATCCGTCTCAGGGATTGTTGAGAAAAGGCATACCCAGCCTATTTTGGCAAATCTATTTATAAAAAAAGAAGCCAATCAAATTGAACTTTTAGCAAGTGATATGGAGATTCAGATAAAAGCTAAAACACAATTTGATGGTGATGCTTCAACTTTTTCCATAACGGTTGGCGCTAGAAAATTAATTGATATTTTGAGATCCATGCCCTCTGATCAATTAATTACTCTTGAATCCAATCAAAATAAAATAATATTAAAAGGTGGAAAAAGTAAATTTACTCTTCAAACAATGCCTGCTGAGGACTATCCGTTGATAAAAGAGTCTCCTAGCTTAGGTTCGAATTTTAGTATTCCTCAAAAAACATTAAAAAACCTTTTGCAACAAGTATCTTTTTCAATGGCAGTCCATGACATACGCTATTATTTAAATGGAATATTATTTGTTGCTGAAAATAAATCGCTCAGTTTGGTTGCTACAGATGGACATCGATTGGCTTTTGTAAGTTCTGTACTTGAGCGTGATGTACCTAAACAAGAGGTCATCTTGCCTCGCAAGACGGTGCTAGAGCTTTTAAGACTCTTAAGCGATGGTGATGGTTTAATTGAAATGCAATTTGCATCTAATCAAGCAAAGTTTAGTTTTGGAAATTTAGTATTTGTAACTAAATTAGTAGAAGGTAAATTTCCTGATTACAACAGAGTAATTCCAAAAGGTAACAAAAATGAAATCGTTTTAGGACGTGAAGCTTTGTTGCATTGTCTTCAAAGAACTGCAATCTTAACAAGTGATAAATTTAAAGGTGTTAGATTAAACATCGAGCCAGGTGTCTTACGCGTCGCTTCAAATAATTCAGAGCAGGAGGAGGCTATTGATGAGTTAGATATAAATTATTCTGGCAACCCAATTGAAATTGGATTTAACGTAACTTATTTGATTGATGTTTTAAATAATATGAGTCAAGAAATGGTTAGATTTGACCTCCCAGACTCCAACAGTTCTGCTTTGATAACTATGCCAGATACTGACTCCTTTAAATATGTTGTTATGCCAATGAGAATTTAAAGCTAATTCATTTCTCTAAATTTTTTTATTTAAATTCCTATATGACAGAAAATATCGATTCTCCAAGTAACTTGCCAGATGATTCATACGGCGAGAGCTCTATTCAAATTTTAGAAGGCTTAGAAGCTGTAAGAAAACGTCCAGGAATGTATATTGGAGACACATCAGATGGTACGGGTTTGCATCATCTCGTTTTTGAAGTAGTTGATAACTCTATAGATGAAGCTCTTGCTGGACATTGTGATGATATCGTTGTAACGATTCACTCAGATAATTCAATTAGTGTTGTTGATAATGGAAGGGGTATTCCTACCGGCGTAAAAATGGATGACAAGCATGAGCCAAAAAGAAGTGCAGCAGAGATTGCGCTTACTGAATTACATGCTGGTGGAAAGTTTAATCAAAACTCCTACAAAGTCTCAGGCGGGTTACACGGTGTAGGAGTTTCTTGTGTAAATGCGTTGTCAAAGTGGTTGCGTTTAACTGTTCGTCGTGATGGAAAAGTTTATAGTTTGGATTTTGCAAAGGGCTTTGTTCAAAATAGAATTTTAGAAACTGTCAGTGGTTTTGAAGTTTCTCCCATGAAAATATCGGGAAATACTGAAAAGAAAGGAACTGAGGTTCATTTCCTACCAGATACAGAAATATTTACCTCTAATCATGACTTTCATTACGAGATACTTAGCAAAAGATTACGTGAGTTAAGCTTTCTTAATAATGGAGTTCGTATTCGCCTCATCGATGAAAGAACTGGTAAATCAGATGATTTTTCAGGTGCTGGTGGCGTTAAGGGTTTCGTTGATTTTATCAATCAAGGAAAAAAAATACTCAATCCAAACGTTTTTAACTCCTCTGGTGATAGACCTGCAGAAACTTATGGAGGTATCGCAGGAACCCAAATTGGTGTCGAAGTTGCTATGCAGTGGAATGATGGTTATAACGAAAGTGTTTTGTGTTTTACTAATAATATTCCGCAAAGAGATGGGGGCACACATTTAACCGGATTAAGAGCGGCAATGACGAGGGTTATTAATAAATATATAGATGAGAATGAATTCGCGAAAAAAGCAAAAGTAGAAGTGACTGGTGACGATATGCGTGAAGGACTGACTTGTGTGCTCTCAGTTAAAGTACCTGAGCCAAAATTCAGTAGCCAAACAAAAGACAAACTTGTATCAAGTGAAGTCAGAGCGCCTGTTGAGGATATCGTCGCAAAAGCGTTGGGAGATTATTTACAAGAAAGGCCCAATGACGCAAAGATCATTTGTGGAAAAATAGTTGATGCTGCCCGTGCCCGAGAAGCGGCTCGCAAAGCAAGAGAAATGACTCGCCGAAAAGGCGTACTTGACGGGATGGGGCTACCGGGTAAGTTAGCTGATTGCCAGGAGAAAGACCCCAGTTTATGTGAAATATATATAGTTGAGGGTGATTCCGCTGGCGGCTCAGCCAAACAAGGAAGGGATAGAAAATTCCAAGCCATTCTCCCGTTGCGAGGAAAAATATTAAACGTAGAAAAGGCTCGCTATGAAAAATTACTTACAAGCAATGAAATACTCACCTTGATTACTGCCCTTGGCACAGGTATTGGTAAAGTAAGCGCAGAGTCGGGTAAGTCAGGAACAGATGACTTTAACGTTGATAAGCTTCGTTATCACCGAATTATTATCATGACTGATGCCGACGTAGACGGTGCTCACATCAGAACATTGCTGCTAACTTTCTTTTATAGACAAATGCCAGAGCTAGTAGAAAGAGGACATATTTACATTGCGCAACCTCCTTTGTACAAAGTTAAAGTCGGCAAAGAAGAGCAATATTTGAAAGATGCTCCCGCTCTTGATACATTTTTATTGAAAGTCGCTTTAAAGGATGCGGCAATTCAAACCGGTGGAGTTCATTCACAAACACTCAAAGGGGAAACATTAGAAGAGCTAGCCAGAAAACACCAAATTGCTGAGGGTGTAATTTCTCGTTTACTTGGAACTATGGACGCAGAGGCTTTGCGCGCGATGGCCGATGGGGTTTCATTGAACCTTGATAATTTAGAGTTAGCGAACGAATGTGCAGCAGTTTTACAAACTAAACTTTTAGAGCTCGGTAGCGGCTCAACCGTTTCTTCTGAGTTTGATGTTAGGACTGACAAACCTATTCTTAGAATTAGTAGACATCATCACGGCAACGTAAAGAGTAGCGTCATTTCCCAGGACTTTGTACACGGTGCAGATTATGCAGCTCTTGCAGAGGCGGCCCTGACCTTTAAAGGCCTTATTCACGATGACGGAAAGGTACAAAGAGGTGAGGGAGAGCGTTTAAAAGAAGAAAACGTCAGCGATTTTAGGCAAGCAATGCGCTGGCTGATTCAGCAAGCAGAGCATGCAACCGCTCGTCAACGCTACAAAGGTTTGGGCGAAATGAATCCCGCTCAGCTTTGGGAAACAACCATGGACCCACAAGTTAGACGCTTGCTTCGCGTGCAAATTGATGATGCTATTGAAGCAGATCGAGTATTCACCATGCTAATGGGCGACGAGGTCGAGCCAAGGAGAATATTTATTGAAAAGAATGCACTAAGGGCGGCGAACTTAGATGTCTAAATTTGGTTAGCTAGAACTTTCTTTTAGGCAAATTGACCATTTCTAAAGTCTTCAACCGCTCTAATAATTTCTTCTTTCGTGTTCATCACAAATGGACCGTATTGAACAATATTTTCTCTTAACGGCGCACCACTGACCAAAATAAGTTTTGTTTCTAAGTCAGCGGTGAGGGCAACATTTTCTGCCTCGGAACTCAATATAGCCATTTCCTTACTTAGAACTGATTGCGTCTTTGATCCTCCAATCACTGAGATTGAGCCATGATAAACATACAGAAATGCGTTATGTCCGGACGGAATAAATTGCTCAAACGAAGAAGTTGATCCATCACCTGGGAAATGAACATCTAAAAAAAGTGGTTGTGTGACCTCCCTTTGTATTGCACCTAGCGTGTTTTGCGACTCCCCAGCTATGACCCTTATCGTGACGCCGTTTGGCAG
>Ga0164296_1000809_pt1 | contig 35560 bp, 29 predicted proteins | sample GEODES057metaG_FD_113533 | JGI IMG/M metagenome (GOLD analysis project Ga0164296, IMG submission 113533) | Dystrophic lake water microbial communities from Trout Bog Lake, Wisconsin, USA - GEODES057 metaG | ecosystem: Environmental > Aquatic > Freshwater > Lake | place: USA: Trout Bog Lake...
AACCTTCTTAGCAGCAGCCTTCTTGGCTGGAGCCTTCTTGGCAACCTTCTTAGCAGCAGCCTTCTTGGCTGGAGCCTTCTTGGCAACCTTCTTAGCAGCAGCCTTCTTGGCTGGAGCCTTCTTAGCTACAGCCTTCTTGGCTGGAGCCTTCTTAGCAGCGGCCTTCTTTGCAGGGGCCTTCTTTGCTGGAGCCTTCTTTGCTACAGCCTTCTTCTTCGCAGCTGGTGCCACTTTCCCTCCTTGGGACTCAACGTTGAATCAATAGGACCTCGAGGCACCACTGTGGTTTCTCGATCTGGTACCGCATTGATGAATACACGTGAACTCGGTCATGTACGGCCCAGCCTCGCGGCTGTGCAGTGACTGATCGCAGTGCACGGCCCTCAAGCGAAAGAGAGTTGCGCCCATTGATGCAAGCATCAACGTTGCACAACTATGACCTCCTCCGCAGAAGGACAACCTACAGTTCAGTGCTTCTTCAACACATTGTCAAGTATTTTGCACTTTTCTTTCACCGTTGTGTCGCATGAACGTTACGAATGAAATTTATTTAGGACGAACCTCCAGTGGTGTTGCTACGAGTGGTCATCAACGTTCAACGCTCGTACTCGGACCAAGTCGGAGTGGAAAGACGTCAGGGGTAATCATTCCAAATCTCCTGATGAACAGCTACTCTTCGCTCGTAACGTCAACCAAAAATGATGTTGTTGAGACGCTTTCGAAGTCGCACCATGATGGTGCGCTTTTACTCTTCGATCCATCAGGAACAGTGACGACACCTCCCGGTGTGCACCGTATTGGGTACTCACCACTTCGTCAATCAAAAACGTGGGACGGAGCTGTTTTAGCTGCACGAAGTCTCGTTGACGTCGCACGACGGGGTTTATTTGAACGAAGTGATGATCACTGGACCGAGCGTGCGGGAGCACTCGTTGCGCCACTACTTCACTCTGCGTCACTCCAGAACATGACACTCGGTGCACTCACGTTGCACATTGATGAACGTACGGTTGACAACTTCTCGGCACCGCTCGAAGAGCGCTACGGGCAACACCATCCGTCGGTGGCGTTACTCCGTGGCATCATGGCCACCGAAGAACGCGAACGTTCAAGCATTTGGTCAACGACGTCCGGACTGTTCTCGGGTATGCGCACTGAAGCAGCACGTAACGCGGCCCGCGCTGCACCGCTCGATGTCGAAGCGTTTCTCCGCGGTCCCCATCAACTCCACATTGTTTCGCCCAGTCGCCACCAAGCCGTCACTACCCCACTGGTGGTGGGCCTGATTGAGGAGGTCGTGCACGCCACCTATGACCGACACCACGAAGGCGCACGGTTGCTGTTGGCCCTGGACGAACTCGCCAATGTCGCCCCACTACCGCGCCTGGCCAGCATTGTGTCGGAAGGAGGTGGTCAAGGGGTCCTCACTCTGGCGTGTTTACAAGACCTCAGTCAAGCGCGTTCTCGCTGGGGTGCGAGTGCCGACGGCTTTCTCTCGCTCTTCCCCTCAACCCTGGTGCTTCCTGGGATTGCCGACCGATTCACCCTCGAGATGCTCCAACATCTCGCCGGACGGGTTCGCGAACCCCACCCCGTGGTGCAGGTTGGTCCGAAGGGTCGCGCGGCCGGACACTCCCTCAGTTGGCAAGAGCGAGACCGCGTCACCATTGCCGAGCTGGCCCAGGGTCGCTCGGGGTACGGCCTGGGGCTTGATGCTCAGAAACAGATGCACTGGATTGAGATGACCCCGGCTCATCGGGACCTCAGGTTTCGCTCAGTACTCGAACGCTCCAGTGACCGCGACCGCTCACGCTGAATCCAGTCACCGACGTGCTCAGGCAGCAGTGGACGCGGTCCTCGACGGGCGACGTCCCTCACCATTCGTACGTCAACAATTGAACGTGCTTCTTCGTAGATTCCCCGTTCATCACCCGGGCCGTAGAAGTAATTCAGCGTGGCTCGGAGATTTTCGTACCGTTGCCCCGAAACGGCGGCGTCGGCCCAAGCAGTGACAACGTCACGCCGAGTCGTGCTGTAGCGGCCTTCAAAGGCTGCTTGAAAGGTGTGTTCATTGAGTTCATTGCCTAAGGCCGGGCACTGCTTCTCACCCTGGGGCTCAAAGCGTTCCAGGTCGCGGTGCCACCAGGCCACCACTTGCTCGCGGGTCGGTTGCAACTTTTCACCACGCTCCTCAAATCCCCCACCCCAGAGGGTGCGGTACCCCTCGTCCAGTGACCGTACGTGCTCCACGCCACGGAAGTCGCGCCAGGGCTGCCACGTCGTTCGCTGACCAACTTCGTAGCGAAGTGACGCTCGGTACACCGCATCGGCAGCTCCGAGGTGGGCAAACAGCGCACGCGAATCAAGCACGCCGCTGACCCCTTCAGGTCGAGACCCCACGATGACGTGATCGTGGAGATGTGGCTCACCGTGTCGATTAATGCCGTGAGTAAAACTCGCAATCGACTCCCACCGCGCTGCGACGTCTCGGTCGTCGCCACCACGTCGGTCACGGACGGTAACGGCGTGCTCTTCTAAGTAGTGCACCGCCGCCTCCACGGAGCGACGGTGAGCGGCAATAACGCCAGGAGCCTGTCCTTCATCGAGGGCCACGAGGAGCGACGTCGTGCGTGGGGCCGCCACGACGATGTCGTAACCAACCACCGAAGCACGCTCGCTCGACCGCAGGACCTCTCGTAACGTCTGTGGCGAGGTCAGGTCTCCGCTGCCCCGCAGCCACCACCCCGGCGTCGAGCGAAGTCCTTCAAGCTCGAGGGCCTGGTCGTCGGTGAAATACGAAAGGTCGTTCGATTTACGACTGAATACTTTGAGCATGGTGGACTCCCGCTGGCGAGAGCCCAACGGTCGCTTAGAGGTTGGAAAGAATCCGTTTCGCTAGAGCGTGGCCTGCTTCTTTGAACTCAGGCGTCACCACCACTGCCCCCGAGCCAGCTCGAAGCATCAGGTAGTCCAAGAACTCTGGTGAGGAGATTGCGAACTTCACGGCGTGACGTCCGTCGATCAGGGCTAGCCACTGGGCGTCGGGCAGAGGTTCGAATACCCAGCGAATCTCGGGCTCGACCACCACAACCACCGGCGTCTCCCCAATCTGTGTGAGCCAGTTGCTCACCGGGTCAGCGGGTCGGGCTTCGGTGGCGGGAGACGTGGCGACAATGGCCTTGATACGGTCAATGCGGAACGTTCGCCAAGCGTCACGACTAGTGCAGAAGGCTCGCACGTAGGTGTGTCCGTTGAGGACCTTCACTTCACGAGGTTCAATGGCTCGGATTTCGGAGGCATCCGAGTTGCCGGCAACATACTCAATCTTGATTTGCAGGCGCTGCGACACGGCCGTTTCTACTTCGCCCAACAGCGCCTCATTGACACTCGAGTGGACGCGCACGAAACTACTGGTCTGTTCTTCAATTTTTTCAATGGCTGAGAAAATTGCGGGGTCGTTGTACACACGAGATGCCTCGCGAAGCGCCACGTTGAGCTCAAACACGTCGTGCCACATTAGCGCGGAGGGTTCATCCTCGTCATCACTCAGACTTTGCAGATCAACGCGGTAGCGTCCGTCTTCGTTCTCTTCGTCGTCCAAGTCATCGAACTCTTTGTAGATGTGGGCGGGAAAGTTCGTCGCGTCGCTGTGGGCCTCGAGCATGGGCTGCATGGTGGAGATGGACTCCATGATGTCGCGCACTTTGTGCGGGTCCATTTGAAAGCGCGTCGCGAGTTCCTCGGCCGTAATGCCGTCGGGCGAGCCGTAGACCGCATGCATGAGCGCCAGGGTCTGACCGAGCACGTCGTTCGTGGCGGACGTCTTAAAAGTGAGTTCGTCGAGTGTGGGCGTGTCACCGCGATTTACCTGCTTGAGCCAGGACTCGAGGTCCTTGCGCAAGGTCTTCGGAGAAAGCAGGCGTACCCGGTCCGCTGCGTCGAGGACAAAACGCAGGGCTGCTCGCGGGCTTTCAAATCGCAGCGTTACTTCGGGTCGGTCGGTGCCGGAGACGCCAGTTACCGCGTTCTTGTACTGCTGAGCGAGGAGGCTGGCGTAGACCTCACTCGTCGCGACGGTGACCTCAATTGGCTCTGGCGCCTTGGCGAACTCGGGGCGCCAACGGTCAGCGATGTCGTACGTGGCCTCATCAGCCTCGAAGGAGTCACGAAGCACCTGGGGCATCGACGTAATGCGGTTAATGCGGTACCCCTTGATTTCCGACGAGCCCTGCGTGCGCGCCACGAGGTAGGCAATGTCGTCAAACACCCCAATGAGAAGTGGTTCGACGACGCGCTTCTTGTTGCTCTTTGACTGGTAGTCAAAGCTCACGGCACGCTTGGCCTTGGCGCCACGGATGAGCGGGGTGAGAAAACGAGAGGTTTCAATACTGGCGTCACTCGCGGGAAGTTCGTTGAACACACTGAAGACGCCATTGACACCACCACCGCTGAAGCGAAGGGCGGCGCGTACGAGACGGTGTTCTTCTGGAGAGAATTCAATGAGTGGGGCGTACCCACTCGATGGGTCAATTTGGTAGGCCTCTTCGCCACGATCATTCTGGACGGTTTCAATCTGGAAGCCCAGCTCACGAATTGCTCGCTTGTCACGCTCGAACTTCTGGCGAACCGCCGACTCGTCACCGCTGTACGCGGGAATCTTCCCTTGACCCTTGGTCACCGGGTACTGCGTGATCTTCAGCTCGCGAACAATTTCGTCCTGCGTGAGTGGCCCGTGGCTAAACGCCCACTGCAGTAGAAGGACGAGAGCGACGAGGCGCTCACGATTCGGTTCCATCCCATTTTTTGCCACCAGAACTCCTGACCTCTCCCTTAGAGGGTACCGGCCCGCGGTGGCGTCTGAAAACGTCGTGACCGCCGGGCGAATTGTCCAGCGGTAGGGGCCAGTAGAATGCGTAGGTCCTTATCACCAGGAGCTGTAATGCCAACGTACGAATACGAGTGCCAAGCCTGCCACCAGCGCATTGAGGCCGTACAGAAGTTCTCAGACCCTGCCCTCACCACGTGCGAACAGTGCGGTGGTGAACTCCGTAAGGTCTTTTCGGCCGTAGGAATTGTCTTCAAGGGCAGTGGTTTCTATAAGACCGATAGCCGTGGATCCTCATCGGCCTCCACTCCCCCCGCATCATCGCCGGCGAGCCCGGCTCCAGCGCCAACAACGGCGTCGAGCACCTCAAGCGCCGACTAAGAACCCGACAGGCTGAAGCCGCTGATGGCGATGGTTTGCCCCGCGGCCGAACCAGGGAGCCACTCCACGTCGCCACCAATGTGCGTGACGTCGAGCAACATCTTCTGGAGCGTCGAGGTAATCGTTGCTTCACGAATTGGTTCAGCGAACTGACCATTCCTGATCATCCGGCCAGTAATTCCCACCGAGAAGTCACCCGAAATGGTGTTCACGCCCGAGTGGATACCGGCCACTGACTCAACGAAGACCCCGTCGCCAACGGCAGCGAGAATCTCGCTCTGACTTTGAGTGCCCGGTGCTAATTGCAGTGCGCGACAGCCCGCTGACGGTGAGCCCGCAATGCCACCACGTACCGCATTACCAGTCGAGACCGTTCCAGCGCGACGCGCTGAGACCGTGTCGTAGACAAACTTGCTCAAGACACCTTGATCAATAAGGAGGTTACGTCGACACGCCAGACCCTCGCCGTCGTAGGCACTGGCCGCGAAGTGACGCGAGTCGGTGGGGTCGTCGGCCAAGGTGAACGACGACGACGCCACTACTTCACCGAGTCGCTGAGCAAAGAATGAGCGTCCCAGCACCACTGCTTCACCGCTCAGTGCGCCACCAATAATGGAGAGCAGCGTGGCGCTGCAACGAGGGTCAAACACGACGGTTGTTTTCGTGGACTTTGGCTTCACTGCACCGAGCATGCGCGTGGCGCGAAGTACTGCGTCAGCCGCAGCGACATCAATGCTGAGGTCTCGTGGCGCTCGGCCGACCGAGAGCCCCCACCCACTCTGGTCATCGCCGTCCTGAGACGCAATGGCCGCCACCGAGAGGTACGCGCCCGAGCGGCTGTAGGAAACGTTGATACCGAAGGTGGAGGTAATGGCCGCTTCGGCGATGTAGTCCGAGTAGTTTGCCGAATCGACTTGACGGATTCGTGGATCGGCCTGACGAACGCGCTGCTCGAGTTCAATGGCCATGGCAATCTTTTCGTCAAGCGGCGTGCTCAGGACGCTTTGGTCGGTCAGTTGCTGCTCCACCGGAGTAACGCCGTCAGGTCGAGCGAAAGTCAGAAACTCATCCTCCGTGGCGAACTGCATGTTGTCTCGGGCGTCGGCTAACGCTTCACGAACGGCGTCATCATCGAGCGATCCGGCCCACGCCGTGCCAATGCGAGCGCCACCTGGTCCTTCACTCATTACGCGAATACCAATACCGGAAGAACTTGCGCTCGCCAGTTGTTCAATCTCGCCCTGGTAGGCCACCACTTCAGTCTCGGAACCGGAGGAAATGTAAATCTCGACTTCCTCGGACCCCTTGGCGGACTCGAGGATGCGCTGTGCCTGAAGAAGGATGTCGCTCATGCGGTTCCTCCAATCGTGACACCGGAAAGACGCATGGTTGCTTGACCGGTGCTCACCGGAACCTGCTGGCCGTCCTTACCGCACGTACCGGGACCAAAGGAGAAGTCACTCGCCACAGCATCAACGTTCATCAGTGCTTCGGGTCCGTTGCCAATGAGCTGGCAGTCACGAAGTGGTGTCGTGATCTTGCCGTTCTCAATCAAGAACGCCGCGACGACACCGAACACGAAGTCTCCAGTCGTGGGGTTTACTTGACCTCCGCCCAGTTGCGCCAGGTAGACACCGTAGGGAGTTTGGGCGATGATGTCATCGGCGTTGTCCTTCCCCGGAGCGAGGAACGTGTTGGTCATGCGAACAATTGGTAGGTGCTGGTAGCTCTGACGGCGGCCATTACCGGACGAAGCGCGCTTTTCCTTTCGCGCCTGTAGGTAGTCCCACATGTAGTCAGTGAGGACGCCATTTTCAATCAGCACATTGCGCTGGCCGGGATTGCCTTCGTCGTCAATGTTGAGGTGTCCCCATTCACCGGTCACGGACCCGTCGTCAATCAGCGTTACGAGGTCACTGCCCACCTTTTGTCCCACCTTGCCGGCGTAGACCGAGGCCTGCTTCAAGATGGCGTCAGCTTCGAGGCCGTGACCACAGGCTTCGTGGAACATCATGCCGCCCACACCACCGGCGATCACGACGGGATAGTTGCCCGACGGGGCCGGACGGGCCGACAGCTTGGTGATGGCCTGGCGTGATGCTTCACGGGCCATTTCTTCAATTGCTTCGTTGGTCAAGATTTCGTAGCCGCGAGTCCCGGCAATGACCTTGTAGCCCGTCTGCAGTCCGGTGTCACCCGACGCCACGGTTGAAATATTCATGCGCGTGCGCACTTGCTCGTCCGAAGCAAACGTACCGTCCGAGTTCGCCACGAGGAAGCGACGAAGTGAGTCACCAATCGCTACTGATACTTGGGAGATAGCGCCGCCCTCACTACGGGCAATGTCGTCGGCCTGACGAAGGAGTTCAATCTTGTGCGCCTTACTCACGGCACTTCCTGGGTCGCTCGCCACCGAGTCGTACGAACGAAGCGGACTGAGGGCAACTTCACGAACGCCACCGCCACCTTCACGGGCCACCGAAGCCGCCGCTTGAGCGGCAGCCAACAGACCTTTTTCCGAGAGGTCGGCGGTGTGGGCAAACCCCGTGGTCTCACCAACAATGACGCGAATCCCAGCGCCCCGGTCTCGACCACTACTCAGCTCCTCAACACGCTGTTGATCAATGGAGGTTGACGAGGTGCGCCTGTCCTCCACAAAGACCTCAGCAAATTCCCCTCCCTTGGAGAGAGCTTCGCCGAGCACTCGTTGGACAATGTCTTGTTCGACCAGAAGAGAACTCATACAGAGAGCGTACCGGGCCTCTCTGGGCGAGAACCGAAGTTCAGGGCCCAGGGGTAGGCTGGAACCATGATTTTGCCGTCGATAGAAACCCCGCAGGACCTGCTGGCGCTTTCCTACGAGCAACTCGACGAACTCAGCGCAGAAATTCGCGACTTCATCATCTCTTCGGTGACCTCGACCGGTGGTCACTTGGGCTCGAACCTTGGCGTGGTCGAACTCACGTTGGCCCTCCACCGCGTGTTTGACTCGCCTCGCGACATTCTGCTCTGGGACACCGGCCACCAGGCCTACGTCCACAAACTCCTCACGGGACGTCGCTACGGCTTCAAGAACCTTCGCAAGCGGGGCGGTCTCTCCGGCTACCCGAATCGCTCCGAATCAGAACACGACTGGATCGAGTCGTCCCACGCCTCCACCGCTCTCTCCTACGCGCACGGACTGTCCGTAGCGCTCGAGAGCAAGCACGAACTCATTGGCCACGGTGGAAGACGTCACGTCGTGGCCGTGGTGGGCGACGGCTCACTCACTGGTGGCATGGCGTACGAAGCACTCAACAACTTGGGTCACTCGAACCAGCGTGTCGTCATTGTGCTGAACGACAATGGCCGCAGCTACGCCCCGACAATCTCGAAACTGTCGGAGAACCTAACGTCACTGCGTCTTAACAAGACCTACCTGACCTTGCGCCAGCGCATTCGTAAACTCGTGCCTCGCCTCCCTCGCGTCGGCAAGGTCGCCTACGCCGGTATCGATGGATTCACCTCAGTCGTGCGCCACATGGTGACCCCACTGACGTTCTTTGAGAACTTAGGGGTTCGCTACGTAGGTCCTATTGATGGCCACAACATTGCGGCGATCGAAACAGCGCTCAAGAACGCGGCTGACTGGGATGGCCCAATTGTGGTGCACGTGCTCACCGAGAAGGGCCGGGGGTACGCCCCAGCGACGTCGGACAACCTCAAGATGCACGACTTCAAACTTCCTCCGAAGGTCGAAGACGAAACCGTCATTCCTCAGTCCTTCACGCAGGCCTTCTCCGACGCGCTCGTCGCCGTTGGCAGTGCTGACGACCGGATTGTGGCGATTACGGCCGCCATGGCGGGCCCTACCGGACTACTACCCTTCTCGGAGCGTTTCCCGAAGAGGTTCTTTGACGTGGGCATCGCCGAGCAACACGCCGTCACCGCCGCGGCCGGTATGGCTATGGGTGGACTGAAGCCAGTGGTTGCGGTCTACTCAACGTTCTTTAGTCGCGCCTTCGACCAAGCGCACCTCGACGTGGGGCTACTGGACCTTCCGGTGGTATTTGTTTTTGACCGCGCGGGTATCACCGGTGACGATGGCCCGAGTCACCACGGCATCTTGGACATGGCACTCTGCCTAGCGATTCCGAACATGACCATTTTCGCGCCCTCAACGCCAGATGAAATCCCCGGCATGCTCGCCACCGCGCTCTCAATAAGTGGACCCACCGCTCTGCGGTTCCCCAAGACACTGCCGGCGCCCTTTGACGGCCAGGTCGGCGAAGGTCTGAAGGCTCGAAAGATTCAAGCCGGCGATGGTTCACTCTGCGTTCTAGCGGTTGGCAAGATGGCCCCCGCTGCCTACGCGGCCCTCGAACTCTTGGGTGACGACGCTCAGCGCGTCACGCTCTACGACGTTCGCGTCCTTCCTCCAGACCCAGCGATGATCGATGATGCGGTGTCGCACCAGCGCGTCATCACTATTGAAGACGGCACCCGTCATGGTGGCGCAGGGACGCTGATGGTGTCCGCCGTGCGTAGTCGTGCTCAAGAGCTAAGTCAGCCCTTCCCCACGACACGGATTCTCGGTGTGCCACGGGCCTACCTCGAGCACCACAAGCCCGACCTATTGCTCGCGGAAATTGGTCTCGACGCCGAGGGCATTGCCGGGTCGCTTCGCCGCCTCCTCACCGATGCACCGGAGTTCGCGAAACCAATTCCTGAAGCACCACGCCCGCACTACTTCTAACGGCTCCCGGTACGCTCAGGGTATGACCTTTGACGTAACTAAGACTGACGCTGAGTGGCTCGCTGAACTGGGACCGGAGCGCTTTGCTATCCTTCGCCAAGCCGCCACCGAAGCGCCCTTCACCGGATCACTGCTCAACGTGAATGCCAACGGCACCTACACCTGCGCCGGATGCGGTCAGGTGCTCTTTAACTCAGGTCAGAAGTTTGACTCACACTGTGGCTGGCCAAGTTTTGACGCCTGCGAACCAGGCACGATTATTGAACGTGAAGACCGCTCGCTCGCCCGTGTCCGCACCGAGATTCTTTGCTCCAAGTGCGGTGGACACCTCGGACACGTCTTTCCAGACGGCCCTACTGAGACCGGGCTTCGCTACTGCGTTAATTCACTCTCGATCGAATTCGACGAAGAGTAAATCAGACGTCGAGGAATCGACGGATGGCGATTGCGGAACCAATCGAACCAATGCCCACACCAACGACCAACACCACGAGGTTCGTTCCGACAAGAGCCGACGTATTGAGTTGGAACTCGTTGTGCAGTGGGTACCAGGTGTGCAGGGCCGTTACCGCCAACATGGCGACACAGGAGCCGAGCAGCCCCTGAATAAACCCTTCAGTGATGTACGGAATACGGATGAACCAGTTGGTGGCGCCAACGAGCTTCATCACCGATACCTCACGACGGCGAGAGAAGATCGCCATGCGGATGGTGTTGAGAATGAGCACGGTGGCGGAGAGAAGCAAGACACCCGCGAGCGCCAGAAAGACAATCTGCAGCACGCGAATAGCGCGGTTCATCTGACGAATCTGCTGCTCGGGAGCCGTTACTTGGTAGACACCGGGCTGGTTCGTAAAGGTCGACTGAACCACAAATGCGTCTGAAGGCACCGTTGGAATGCAGCGGAAGCTCGAAGGCATGTCGGCGACGGTCAGCACACTCGACTCTGACTTAGGTAGCAACTGCAACGCTTCGTTGTAGTCCTGCTGCTGGGTGTAGAACGAACAGCTCTTGACGATCGGAAGGTCAGCGAGCTGGGTCTGCACAGCCGAGATCTCACTCGTGGAAGCGGTGGGCTGCATCCAGATGGTGACACGAGTGCCCTGCTGCCACTGAGCAGAAGCCTGAGCGGCGCTCTGCTTCAACAACAAGGCCGAACCTACGAGGGAAAGCGACACGGCCACTGTCAAAATGGCGGCGATTGTCATCATTCGATTGCGCCACAGGTTGGTGAAGGTTTCTTTGAAGGCGTAACGGAAATAGACGCGCATTAGAGGCCCGCCTCGTCAATGCCGTACACACCACGGACTTGGTCACGAATCATTTCACCCTTATCGAGCTCAATTACGCGACGACGCATGCGGTCCACGAGGGCCTTGTCGTGCGTCGCCATAACAACAGTGGTTCCGGTGCGGTTAATACGCTCCAGGAGCGCCATAATCGACTCGGAGTTGGCGGGGTCGAGGTTTCCAGTTGGTTCGTCCGCCAAGAGAATCAGCGGGCGGTTGACGAAGGCGCGGGCTACCGCGACGCGCTGCTGCTCACCGCCGGAAAGCTCGCCCGGCAGGCTGCCAGACTTTTCGGCCAAGCCAACGAGTTCCAGAATCTGGGGTACTTGTGACTCCACCGTGGAACGGGGGCGGCCAATAACTTCGAGCGCAAAGGCCACGTTTTCAAACACGGTCTTATTAGGCAGGAGTCTGAAGTCCTGGAAAACACAGCCAATGTTGCGACGCAGGTAGGGCACGCGCCACTTGGGCAGGTCGCCAATGTCTCGACCGGCTTCCAGAATGCGGCCACTGTCGGGGAGTTCTTCGCGAAGAAGGAGTCGCAAGAAGGTGGTCTTTCCCGAACCCGAAGCACCTACGAGGAAGACGAACTCTCCCTTTTCGATGTCGAGCGAGATGTCCTTGAGTGCCGGGGTTCCGTTCTTGTACGTCTTCGAAACATTTTCAAAGCGAATCATGGCAGCACCCCCTCGGGATTAACTCATCCGGGTAGCGACGTACCGGAATTCTTCGTTGATCCCATTGTAGTTTGGGCAACTTCACTTTCGGTGCCACGAAACTCTTACGGTTACTGGCATTTGGTCTACTTCTTAGGAAAGTGCGCGTTGGCGACGGCGCTCGGCTTCCATGAAACCATCAAGGTCACCATCAAGGACTGCGTCGACATTTCCGGTTTCGTGGTCGGTGCGGTGATCCTTCACCATTTGGTACGGCGCGAGCACGTAACTACGGATCTGCGAGCCCCAGGCGTTGTCTTGACGGGCGCCAGAGAGTGTGTCCATTTCGGCCTGACGCTCGGCGCGCGCACGCTCGGCGAGCTTGGACTCGAGCATCTGCATGGCGCGGGCTCGGTTTTGGTGCTGTGAGCGCTCGTTCTGACAACTCACGACAATGCCCGTCGGCAAGTGGGTAATGCGGATTGCGGAGTCAGTCGTGTTGACGTGCTGACCTCCCGCTCCCGACGAACGGAACGTGTCAACTCGCAAGTCCTTTTCGTCAATGTCCACTTCTGCCGCGTCGTCAGAGAGGAGCGGCGTGATTTCCATTGACGCAAAACTGGTCTGGCGACGAGCCTGGGAGTCAAAGGGGCTAATGCGAACGAGGCGGTGCACGCCGCGCTCGGCGCTCAACCAACCGTAGGCGTAACGCCCCTTCACAATGAACGTCACTGAAAGAAGACCGGCTTCAGAACCAGCCGTGGCTTCATCGACTTCGATGCTGAAGCCCCGTCGTTCGGCCCAGCGCATGTACATGCGCATCAGCATTTCGGTCCAGTCCTGGGCATCCACGCCACCGGCTCCCGCGTGGAGTTCGACAATCGCGTCGTTCTCGTCGTACTGGCCACTGAACAGACTCATGATTTCGAGTGACGCAATCTGGTTTTCCAGTGTCGTGACCGCGGTCGTGAGTTCGTCGAGCAGACTCCAGTCCGCCTCGCCCCCGTTCAGCGCCTCACGAGAGAACTCCGCCAACACGCGAGCGTCGTCGAGGCCCGCCCCTAACGCGTCGTAGGACTCGAGGTCGTTCGACAAGCGTCCGAGTTCGGTAGTGACTTCGCGGGCGTGATCCTGATCGTTCCAGAGATTGGGGTCCTGGGCCTCTTCACTCAGTACGGCGTGACGAGTCCGACTCGCGTCAATCTTCAGATAGTCGCGAGCCGCGTTCCAGCGTGATGACAAGTCTTCGAGACTGGCCACGCCATCGCGTAAGGCGTTTTCGGCCTTAAGGTCGGCCATGGCACTGCTTAAACTTCTTGCCCGAACCACAGAAGCAGGGCTCGTTGCGGCCAATCTTTTCACCCGGCTTAGGGGCTGGCTTGGCGGCGTTGGCGTGCTTGGGAAGTTCGAGTTCGCCCGGAGCCACTTGGTCGGCGTTGGTCACCGCCTGCTGGAGGCCCGGGTCCTCGTCTTGGGTCTGCACGGTTGCTTCGACGTGCGTGATGAAGCGCACGAAGTCGTTGTTCACTGACTCGAGCATCGCTTCAAACATGGCGTACCCTTCGCGCTGCCAGGCGTTCAGTGGGTCCTGTTGGGCCACTTGACGAAGGTGAATACCGTCGCGCAAGTAGTCCATGTTCGAGAGGTGTTCACGCCACTTCTGGTCGATGACCTGCAGCATGACATCTCGCTCAATGTCCTTCGCCGTGTCGAGTCCACCGGGGTACTCTTCGCACTTCTTCTGGTAGCTCGACACTGCTTCTTCGATCACCAGCGCAGCAATTGCGTCGCGGTCGGTGTACGCGTCGAGTTCGGCAACGGTCAACTTCGTTGGGTAGTAGTTCTGCAGCTCCGCGAGGAAGATGTTGAGGTCCCACTCTTCAGCGAACTGTGACGCCAGGTGGAGGTCAACGAGTTCGACGAGGCGGTCTTCGATGAGCTCAATCGTTTCATCGTGCATGTCCTCGCCGTCGAGTACCTGCTGACGACGCGCGTAGATAACCTTGCGCTGTTCGTTCATGACTTCGTCGTACTTCAGCACGTCCTTACGGATTTCGGCGTTCTTGCCTTCGACCGTGTTCTGAGCGCGCTCAATGGACTTGGACACCATCTTGGATTCAATGGCTTCACCGTCAGGCATCGTGCGCTCCATGACAGCAGAGACTGCACCGGTAGCGAAGATGCGAAGCAGGTCGTCTTCGAGGGAAAGGTAGAAGCGGCTTTCACCGGGGTCGCCCTGACGTCCGGAACGACCACGCAACTGGTTGTCGATACGACGTGAGTCGTGACGTTCGGTGCCGAGCACGTACAGTCCACCGGCTTCACGTACTTTCTCACCGTCAGCATCACACTGGGGCTTGAACTCGGCGTAGGCCTTGGCGTAGGCCGCGTCGTACTCCTCGGTGCCGGGCAGGAATCCCTGGGCAACGGCTTCACGGTTAGCGAGTCCTTCGGCGTTACCACCCAAGATCACGTCAACACCACGACCGGCCATGTTGGTAGCAACGGTCACGGCGCCCAAACGACCAGCCTGGGCAACAATTTCTGCTTCACGGAAGTGCTGCTTCGCGTTCAGTACTTCGTGAGCAATACCGAACTTCGAGAGTTCGCGAGAAAGTAGTTCTGACTTCTCTACTGACGCGGTACCGAGCAAGACCGGCTGGCCCTTGTCGTTGCGCTCAAGCACGTCCTGGACAATGGCGGCGAACTTGTCGGCTTCGGTCTTAAAGACCAGGTCGGCCTTGTCGTCGCGCTGACTTGGTCGGTGCGTTGGAATTGGCACTACGGAAAGGCCGTAGGTATTGCCAAATTCGGCCGCTTCGGTCTCGGCAGTACCAGTCATACCGGCGATCTTTTCGTAGAGGCGGAAGTAGTTCTGCAGGGTCACCGTCGCCCAGGTGTGGTTCTCTTCCTGGATGCGAACACGTTCCTTGGCTTCCACTGCCTGGTGGAGACCGTCAGACCAGCGTCGACCTTCCAGGGTGCGGCCCGTGAACTCGTCAACGATCTGCACTTCACCATTCGAGACGAGGTACTCCTTGTCGCGGTGGAAGAGCTCCTTGGCGCGAAGGGCCTGGCCCAACTGGTGCACGTAGTTTGTGGCGACGGCGTCGTAGAGGTTGGTAACGCCGAGTTCCTTCTCCACCTTGGCAATACCGGCTTCGGTAGGTACGACTGTCTTCTTCTCTTCGTCAACTTCGTAGTCAACGTCGCGCACGAGTGAGCGGGCAATGGAGGCGAACTGGTAGTAGAGCTTGGTGACGTCGGACGCGGGGCCAGAAATAATAAGTGGCGTACGAGCCTCGTCAATAAGGATGGAGTCCACTTCGTCGACAATGGCGTAGTGGAAGCCGCGCTGCACGCGGTGGTCGCTGCGACGCGCCATGTTGTCGCGCAGGTAGTCAAAGCCCAGTTCAGTGTTGGTTCCGTACGTGATGTCGCACAGGTACGCGGCCTTCTTCTCTTCGAACTCCGTTATGTCGGGTCCGACACGGCCAACCGTGAGGCCGAGCCACGTGTGCAGGCGACCCATCCAGTTGGCGTCACGAGTGGCCAAGTAGTCGTTCACCGTAACGACGTGCACACCCTTGCCCGCCAGAGCGTTCAAGTAGACCGGCAGTACTGACGTCAGCGTCTTACCTTCACCGGTCTTCATTTCGGCAATCCACCCAAAGTGCAGAGCCATGCCACCCATGAGCTGGACGTCGTAGTGACGCTGCCCCAAGACGCGGGTCGATGCTTCACGCACGACGGCGAACGCCTCGATCAGGATGTCGTCGAGGGTCTCACCCGAGGCCAAGCGCTCCTTGAAGACCGTGGTCTTGGCCTGGAGCTCAGCGTCGGTGAGTCCCGCCATTTCGCCGGCCAGGTCGTTGATGGGTCCGACGAGCTCGGCGAGCTGGCGCACGCGCTTACCTTCACCGGCCTTAAGAATCTTGGAGAACATACTCATGAGACAACTACCTTACCGGTCATTTCTAAGAAATCATTAGGGCTGCGAGTGCTGACCTGGTCTTTGACCCCACACCTGCCCCGAGTGACAATGACCACCTTGATCACGTCCCACGAGGACTTACATCTAAACCGCGCCATGATCAGCGTCGCGAGACGCCTTACGTGGGTCGTTTTGCCCGCGGCTGGCATCGACTTGCAACCACAGCCACTCGCAGCCCTAGTGGCCATTCTAGAAGTTTTGGGCTTCCTACCTCGGGGGCAGCACGAGCACCAGGGCCAAGCGGAGCCCTAAGACCAGTGTTGCCAAGGGCAGAAGCAGTTTGCGGGCCCCCTTGGCCGTTTGGAACTCGAAGCGCAGTGCGCTGGCGTGGTGCGCCTTCAGCATTGCCCGAGAGGCCCTAGCTCGTGAAAGTCCTTCAATATGAGTGACGCGAGCGGTGGCTGAGGCCACACACGAGTAGCCGGCCCGACCCACACTCCAGCAGAGGGCCATGTCTTCAGCGAACATGAAATACCGCTCGTCAAAGCCACCAATGCGTTCGAAGACGTCTCGGCGAATAATGAAGAACGCACCGGAGACCCAATCGACCGTTCCGTCACTTCGTGGTGAGCGGTAGGCCTTCGTGAAGGGATTGTTCTTCCACACCGGCGCGAGGAGCGCGTGAGCGGCGGCTAACCAGAGATTCGGAAAGACGCGCTTGGAGGGATAGACCGAACCATCGGGACGAACGATGGTTGGGCCAACGATGCCGATCGACGCATCGCGCTCGAGCATCTGCACCAGATCATCAACGCAGCCCGCGTGCACGACGACGTCAGGATTGGAAACGAGCAGGTACGTTGACTTCTTCGTCATCGCCGCACCACGGTTGACACCACGGCCGTACCCGAGATTCACACCCGGCTCCACGAGCGTGACCGTGCGCCCGCCGAGTGCGGGAGGAGTTGAACCGGCCGCGCCGTTCTCGACCACCACAATGTCCGACACACCATTCATGACGAGTGAGTCGATGCACGTCGCCAGGGCCTCTTCAGCGTGGTAGTCAACAATGACCGCGGAGACGTCGCTCATGGGGTCTCCTTCACGAGGCGTTCGCGGTCGCGAACGAGTCGAGCCACCACCTCACGCCAGTCGGGCAGCGCAGCGAACGCAGTCGCGTATTTGGTGGTGTCCAGGTCACTGCGCGTCGGACGGTGCGCCAGTGGTTGTGGATCAAGCTCCTTCGTGAGAATAGGTGTAGCGAAGGCGTCGTCACGGCCGAGCAGTTCTCCCACGTAGTGAGCAACGTCAAACCATGTCGTGGTGCCCGCGTTCGCCACGTGCCAGATGCCGCCTGGTCGACGGCGAATGAGTGGCACCAACGCCTGGGCCAAGTCTGAAGAACCGGTGACGGTTCCGGTTTGGTCGGTAACGAACTTCACAACCTGATTATTCTTCGCCCGCTCAGCAATCACGTGGACGACGTTCTTCCCCCGTACCCCCATCACCCACGAGGTGCGAACAATCGTGTCGTCTGGCGCACACCAGAGTTCGCCGGCCATCTTCGATGCGCCGTAGACACTCAGCGGATTTACTTCGTCTTCTTCGTTGTAGGAGGCACCCTTGTCCCCATCAAAGACGTAGTCGGTGGACACGGCAATGAAGTGCGCGCCGTTTGCTCGGGCTGCTTGCGAAAGGTATTTCGCCCCGAGTTCGTTGACCGCGAAGCAGGTGTCTCGGTCAGTTTCAGCCTTGTCAACAGCGGTGTAGGCCGCCAGGTGCACAATGACGTCGGGCTTGGAGGTTGACACCGCGCGGTGCACCATGTCTTCATTGCTGACGTCGAGGTCGTGGTGGCTGAGACCCAGCACCTGAAACTCATCCTCCGCTACCGCTACCCCGTCGGGAAGAAATGCTGGGTCAGCGCCGAGCGGTGCTACGCCCGCCAAGACGTCCAGGAGATCGAGGCCAACTTGCCCGTGAGCGCCAGTCACGAGAACGCACGTAGGTCGGGTCATGACGTCTGTTCCTTTCGAAGGTGGATCACGTCGCCACTCGCAAACTGTCGCGACGCAGTGGGCGACGTCACGGTGAGACGACCTGTGGCGTCAACGCCTTCGGCCGTTCCCACAAAGTCACCATCGTGCGCACTGACGCGGACCAATTGACCCAACGTCACGAGTGATGCTGCGTACTCGCCACGGAGTTGTTCACGCCCCTCGTCGGTCGCCAGTAGTTCGCAACGTGTACTGAGTTCGTCGAGCAGAGCCTCGAGTACTTCGTGAGCGTGAAGAGCAACACCAGTCTCGTGGGCCACAGAGGTGGCGTTGAAGTCGGGTGGGAACGAGGTCAAGTTGATACCAATGCCCACGACGACTGCGTCACCGTTCGGGTCAACGACGTACTCGGCGAGTAAACCGGCAAGTTTCTTTTCCCCGGCCAAGAGATCGTTCGGCCACTTCATCCCCACGTCGAGGCCGGCCAGTCGCCCCAGAGCAGCTTTCGCACTGAGGGCCACGGCGATGACCACGAGTTGCAGGTCGCTCGGCGCCACGTCAAGACGCAGGAGAAGTGAGCAGAGTAGGGCCGATCCCGGAGGTGCTTCAAACGTGCGGTCCAGGCGTCCTCGGCCGGCAGTTTGGAAGTCGGCGTACACCACCAGGCCGGAGGGAGCGCCATTACGGGCGCGTAAGGCCAAAAAAGTATTGGTCGAATCGACTTCTTCTAGGTGTTCAACTGTCCACTTCATACGGGCCACCCCAAAAGATTAAGGTTTATTTGACCAGAGGTTCGAAAAGCCTGTCTCCGTGGAGGTTCCGGTGTTAAAGAAAGTACTTATCGCCAATCGTGGCGAAATTGCCGTACGCGTCATTCGTACGTGCCGGGAAATGGGCATCGCGACGGTGGCCGTCTACTCCGACCTTGACCGCAACGCGCTGCACGTCCGTCTCGCCGACGAGGCCTACTCCCTGGGTGGCCAGACGGCCGCTGAAAGCTACCTCAACACCGAGGCCATTCTCGACGTCATCAAGCGCTCTGGCGCTGACGCCGTGCACCCCGGCTACGGCTTCTTCTCCGAAAACACCGACTTCGCACGCGCCATTACCGAACTGGGCGTCACCTTCATTGGGCCACCACCAGAGGCCATTGAAGTCATGGGTGACAAGATCTCCTCTCGCATCGCCGCTTCAGCCGCTGGCGTGCAGGGTGTCCCGGGGCGCAACGAAACGCTGTCAAAGCCCGAAGAAGTTGTTGCCTTTGGTGACGAATTCGGTTGGCCAGTAGCCATCAAGGCCGCCTACGGCGGTGGTGGACGCGGCATGAAGGTTGTGAACTCGGCGGCTGAAGCCAAGGATGCTCTCGAGAGCGCCATGCGCGAAGCCCTGAGTTACTTCGGTCGCTCCGAGTGCTACGTCGAGCGCTACCTCACCTGGCCACGCCACATTGAAATGCAGGTCCTCGCTGACACCCACGGAAACACGCTGTGGCTTGGTGAGCGTGACTGCTCGGCGCAGCGTCGCCACCAGAAGCTGGTTGAAGAATCACCCGCACCAAACTTTCCCGACGAAGTCCGTCGTGCCATGGGTGAAGCTGCCGTGCGCGTGTCTAAGGCCTGTGGCTACGTCAACGCCGGCACCGTGGAGTTCCTCTACCAGGACGGCGAGTTCTACTTCCTCGAAATGAACACTCGACTCCAGGTTGAGCACCCCGTTACTGAGCTGGTAACTGGCCTTGACCTCGTGGAGTGGCAGTTGCGCATTGCCGCTGGCGAAGCCCTCACCTTTGGTCAAGACGATGTCAAGCGCGACGGCCACGCCATTGAAGTACGTATCAACGCTGAAGACCCCGCTGGTGGCAAGTTCATCCCCTCACCAGGGGCAATTACGAAATTCGAGCAGCCCTCGGGTCCCGGTGTTCGTCTCGACGCTGGCTACACCCAGGGTGACAGCATTTCGCAGTACTACGACAACCTGATTGGCAAGTTGATTGTCTGGGGTGACACCCGAGAGAAGGCTCGCCGTCGCTTGCTGCGCGCCATTGAAGAAACCGTCATCGAAGGTGTGGCCACCACCCTGCCGGCTGACGTCGTCATTCTCACTGACGAGGAGTTCGTGAACGGTACTCACTCGACGAAGTGGGTCGAAACGAACCTCGACTTCTCAAAGCTCCCCACCGCCGGCGCGCCCGCCATTTCCGTGGGCGATGGTCGTGTACGTAAGGACGTCACCGCTGAAGTCAACGGCCGACGTGTCGTCGTCGCGATGTGGGTACCTGAGACCACCGATGATGGTCTTCCGAAGCCGCACAGCACCGCCGCCAAGCCACGACGTGGCCACGGTACGAGCGTCATTGCTACTGGATCGGGAACGGTCAGTGTGCCCATGCAGGGCACCATCGTCAAGGTCAACGTCGAAGTCGGCCAGAGTGTCGACGTTGGCGAAACCGTCGTTATCCTCGAAGCCATGAAGATGGAGAACGCGGTCCTGGCCGAGAAGTCTGGCGTCGTAAAGTCCGTCAAGGTAAAGGCTGGTGACTCTGTTTCTGCCGGTGACCCCGTCGTGGTCATTGAATAATGAGCGCCGCTGACGTCGCCGCTCAGGCAGTAAAGGATGCATCGTCAGAACTCATTGCGCTGAGCCACTTTGTTCACGCCAACCCGGAACTCGGGTACGAAGAGTTTCTAACGAGTGAGGCGGTCGCGAAGGCTGCTGAGCAAGCAGGCTTCACCGTCGAGCGCGGCAGCGCTGGACTGGCCACCGCGTTTCGCGCCACCAAGGGGTCAGGTGACCTCAACATCGTGCTCTGCGCCGAATACGACGCCCTACCTGACGTAGGACACGCCTGCGGTCACAACATCATTGCGGCGTCGTCGCTCGGAGCTGCCATTGGTCTCGGCGCGGTCGCTGACGAACTCGGTTTAACCGTGACGTTGCTGGGCACTCCTTCAGAAGAAGGTGGTGGCGGCAAGATCGACCTCATTCGCGCTGGCTACTTCAAGGACGCTCACGCGGCAATGATGATTCACCCGTGGCCCACTGAACGCTTGGAAGCAACGTGCCTGGCCGTTGACCACTTCGACGTCACGTTCACCGGAAAAGAGGCCCACGCCTCAGCGGCCCCGTGGGAAGGCGTCAATGCACTCGACGCGCTAACTATCTCCCAGGTGGCCATTGGACTCCTTCGCCAGCAACTGCTGCCGGGTGACCAAGTGCACGGCATTGTGGTTGAAGGCGGATCAGCCGCCAACATCATTGCCAGTCACGTGGTGGGGCGCTACATGGCTCGGTCGGTAACGAGCGAGCGCCTGGCCGCACTTCGTAAGCGTGTCAATGCCTGTTTTGAAGCTGGTGCCGTCGCAACTGGCGCAACGCTGCAGATAGAAGAACTCGGCAGTCAGTTCTCTCACATGGTGAGCGACCTCGACATTCTCGTCCACTACCGCTCCGCCGCTGAGTCATTGGGACGCTCCTTCGCACTTGATGACCAGGGTGCCGCGAAGCCCACAATCTCCACCGACATGGCGAACGTGTCGCTCGAAGTGCCTTCCATCCACCCACTCTTGATGATTCCTACGAACGGCGCAGTTAACCACCAACCGGAGTTCACCGCCGCTTGCATCACCAAGGAAGCCGACCAAGCGGTGCTGGATGGTGCAACGGCCCTGGCGCTTACCGGCGTCGCCGTAGCTCAGGACGCTGCACTTCGTGAAAGGTTGCTCGCCCGATGATTATGGAACACGGACTGCTTCCGGTTATCCCCGGTCGCGAAGAAGACTTCAAAGCATCAATGAAGCAGGCTCTGCCAATCATTAACGCGGCGCCCGGATGTCACGGTGCTGAAGTTCGACAAGGTGTTGAAAATCCTTCAGAGTTTCTTCTCCTCGTGAAGTGGGACTCCATCGTCGCACACGTGGCGTACCGAGCCTCGGACGCCTTTGAACAATGGCGCACACTCACCCACCCTTTCTATACAGGCAAAGCGGGCGTGGACTTTTTCATCACCCACTTTGAGGAACCACTGCAACCCTAAGTAGTAACGACCCCGTCGTCATCGCCGGAGTAGGTTCTAGGAAGCACAACTCCGGGGGGAAGTTATGTCTGACACAGACGTCTACGTTGCCAAAAAAGGTCTACGTAGTGATTCAGTAGGGCTCTTGTCGAGCGTCATCATTGCGGTGTCATCCACCGCACCGGCCTACTCAATGGCCGCCACACTAGGACTCGTTGTCGCCGTCGCCGGCATTCATACGCCCATGGTGCTGGTGATGTCATTTCTTCCCATGCTCTTCATCGCGTTCGCGTTTCGTGAGCTCAACAAGGTTGATCCCGACTGTGGCATCACCTTCGCCTGGGCCACTCGAGCGTTTGGCCCGACGACTGGTTGGCTCGGTGGATGGGGCATCATCGCGGCCGACCTCATTGTCATGTCGAGCCTCTCGCAGATTGCCGGTCGCTACTTCTTCTTACTCTTCGGCCTCAACGCGCAGGCAAATTCTGTGGGTTGGATTACCTTCGCCGGCGTCTGCTTCATTGCCCTGCTGACCTGGGTGTGTTATCGCGGTATTGAGATCTCTGTTCGCGTGCAGCAAGCGTTGCTGTTCATTGAACTCGCCGCCCTCTTGGCCTTCGCCGTTGTCGCCATTACCAAAGTACTCACCCACCACGACATGGTCGGCAGTACGTCAGTGTCCTGGCACTGGCTCTCACCCTGGAGCGGTTCCTCAAGTGGCCTTTCGAACTCATTCCTTCTCTCGGTCTTCATCTACTGGGGCTGGGACTGCGCCCTCAGTGTGAACGAGGAAACAAAGGACCGGAGCCGGACCCCCGGTCGCGCAGCGGTCATTGCCACCATCATGCTCGTGGTGGTCTTTGCTCTCGTGAGCGTGAGCGCCCTGTGCTTCGCTGGTCCAAAGTTCCTAGCAGCCAACTCCAGTGACGTTCTTTCGGCCATGGCGCAAGCAGTGTTCGGCTCAACCTTCGGACGAGTTCTGATCCTCTGCGTGCTGACGTCAACGGCAGCCTCGACCCAGACAACCATCATTCCGACCGCCCGTGCCGTTCTCTCCATGGCCGTCTACCGAGCGCTCCCCGCACGCTTCGCTCGCACGTCGGAGCGTTTTCAGACTCCGACAGTCGCAACGATTGCTATGGGCATCGTCTCCGCAGCGGTCTTTGTTGCAATGACAGTCATCTCCTCCAATGTGCTCGCCGACTCGGCCAGTGCTACGGGACTGCTCATTGCCTTCTACTACGCCCTGACCGGTTTCTCCTGCGTTTGGTACTTCCGTCGTGACCTAAAGACGCAGCGCAATCTCTGGCTTCGCGGCATCCTTCCACTCCTCGGCGCCTTGGCCCTGTCACTGGCGTTCGTGCTCTCAATCCACTCCTACCTCCCCGCAGCGAGCAGTTACTCCAGCCTCTGGGGCATGGGTGGTGTCTTCGTCATTGGCGCAGGGTCCTTAGTGCTCGGCGCAGTGCTCCTCCTCGTAGCGCGAAAGAACGAGAAGGACTTCTTTCTGGGTGGAATTGAGACGGCGAAGCGCTAGGAACTTCTAGCTCGGCGAGTACGTACCAAACTCGCCACGTAGGACATCAGCAACTTCGCCCAGCGTGGCCAAGGACTTCAAGGCTTCCTTCATTGGATAGAGCACGTTCGACGAACCTCTCGCCGCCGTGGCTAGGTCGTCCAGGCGTGCGCGAACTTCCTCATTGTTTCTCGTCGTCTTCAGCGACTTCACGCGGTTAATCTGAGCCTGCTGCTGAGCGGGATCAATCGGAAAAACGTCGGCCGGGTTGCTCGCGTCGTCAACAAACTTATTGACGCCAATGAGCACCTTCTCACCCCGGTCAATACCCTTGGCGTACTCGTAGGCGGCGGCTTCAATCTCGTCCTGCATGTAGTGCGCCTCAATGGCCGCAACCGCCCCACCCATGTCGTCGATGGTCTGGATGTAGGTGCGAGCCAGCGCTTCGACTTCATCAGTGAGTGATTCAACAAAGAAGGACCCCGCCAGTGGGTCCACCGTGTCCGCGATGCCGGATTCGTAGCCAACAATCTGCTGCGTGCGAAGGGCCAACTTGGCGGCGCGTTCCGTCGGCAGGCCCAGTGCTTCGTCAAAGCCATTGGTGTGCAGTGACTGCGTACCACCGAGCGCCGCGGCGAGCGCTTGAAGCGTGACGCGGACAATGTTGTTCTCGGGTTGCTGGGCGGTGAGAGTTGAACCACCCGTCTGCGTGTGAAAGCGCAACATCATTGACTTGGGGTCAGTTGCCCCAAAGCGGTCACGCATCACCGACGCCCACAGGCGTCGCGCCGCACGGTACTTGGCCACTTCCTCAAAAAGGTTGTTGTGCGCATTGAAGAAGAAACTCAGACGAGGGGCGAAGTCATCAAGGGCCAGCCCGGCCGCGAGCGCTGCTTCGACGTACGCAATGCCGTTGGCGAGCGTGAAGGCAATTTCCTGCACCGCCGTCGAGCCGGCTTCGCGAATGTGGTAGCCCGAGATGGAAATCGTGTTCCAGTTCGGCATCTCCTTGGCGCAGTAGGCGAAGGTGTCCACGATGAGGCGCATTGAGGGACGTGGTGGGTAGATGTACGTTCCGCGGGCGACGTACTCCTTCAAGATGTCGTTTTGAATCGTGCCGCGGAGTTGGTCTCCTCGTACGCCTTGTTCTTCAGCAACGATCTGGTAGAGCAGTAGCAGCGTTGAGGCCGTTGAGTTGATGGTCATCGACGTCGTTACTTGGTCCAGTGGGAGTCCCGCCAGAAGGAGTCGCATATCCTCAAGCGACGAAATCGCCACACCGACTTTTCCGACTTCCCCCTCGGCGCGGGCGTGGTCGGCGTCGTAGCCCATCTGGGTGGGTAAGTCGAACGCGCACGAGAGACCGGTCTGGCCAGCGCCTAGGAGAAACTTAAAGCGTTCGTTGGTCGCCTCAGCGGTGCCGAAGCCCGCGTACTGACGCATGGTCCACAGGCGTCCGCGGTACATCGTGGGCTGCACACCTCGGGTGTAGGGGTACGTTCCTGGTGCCCCGAGCTTGGCGACCTCATCAAATCCTTCGAGATCCGCCTGTTCGTAAACGGGCTTTACTTCGATGCCGGAGTCGGTTTCGCGCTTGTCAGTAGTCACAGTTCACAGAATAGGTCTCGTGGTACGTCCAGTCGAACCGGCAAGTAACTATCACTAATCACTAAGAAGTCACATCACTGGCGCACGCTGGGCCAAGATAGATGACATGTACTGTGCCAACTGCGGTTCCGAAACGTCCACTGCTCGTTGTGTGGTTTGCGGCCACGACGCGTCTGCAGCAGCTGCAGCAGCAACCACACCGTCAGCTAGCGGTCCACTGGACCCAGTCACCCACTTGCCCCTTGGCTCGTGGGGCCGTCGCTTTGGGGCCACGCTGGCTGATGGACTGGTGCTCATTCTTCCGCTGCTCTTCGTGGAGAGTTTCTTCACGGCAGTCGCGGGTCAACTGGACGGTGTCTTGGCGGGCCTCGTCGTGCAGGGTCTCTACATCATCAAGATGACGTCTTCATCGCGAGGTCAGACAATCGGCAACCGCGTTGCCCACACCAGTGTTCGCGACGCCGTCACGGGTGGACAGATTTCAGCAGTGCAAGCGCTCAAGCGCTGGGGTTTTATGACCGTGCTGACGTTGCCCGTCATTAGCGGCAGCTCCGTTGGTCTGGGCCTCTACGTCGTGCTGGCCCTTGTCGACAACCTCTGGCCACTCTTTGACAAGCGGAACCAGACGCTGCACGACAAGATTGCCGGCACGCTCGTTATTCGAGTGAACTAAGGCTGCACTGGGTGCGGCATGCACAGATCGTCGTACTCGGCGATCTGAATTGGTCCAGCGTTCTCGCCACAGGCCGGGCACGAGGGGTCACGACGAACCTTGAAGGTCCTAAATGACTGGTCCAACGAGTCGTAGCTGAGGAGACGGCCCACGAGTGGATCGCCCAGTTCGAGCAGCAACTTGATGGTCTCCACGGCCTGGATTGAACCAATGATGCCTGGCAGTACGCCAAGAACACCGGCTTCGGCGCAACTTGGAGCGAGCTCGGCGGGTGGTGGTTCGGGGATCATGCAGCGGTAGCAAGGACCGACGTAGGGATTGAACACAGTGGCCTGTCCCTCGAAGCGAAAGATCGAACCGTGGACCACGGGAATCTTCTTCAGCAGTGCAGCGTCGTTTACCAAGTACCGCGTTGGGAAGTTGTCAGTACCGTCGACGATGACGTCGTAGCCGTCAATGATGTCCAAGATGTTGTTGGCCCCGAGGCGCTCGTCGTACATGTTGACCTTGAGGTCAGGGTTGAGGCCCATGAGGGTGATCTTGGCGCTCTCGACCTTGCGCATGCCGACACGGTCCATATTGTGCAGCACCTGACGCTGGATGTTCGAAGCATCCACCACGTCCATGTCAATGATGCCGAGTGTTCCCACACCAGCGGCGGCGAGGTAGAGCGCGGCGGGTGAACCGAGTCCACCGGCACCGAGCAACAAGACCTTTGACTCGAACAGTTTGATCTGCCCCTTTTCGCCAACTTCGGGCAAGAGCAAGTGACGTTGGTAGCGGTTGCGCTGGTCAGCCGACATCGTGGCGGGCTTCGCCCAGACGAGTCCTTCGTCCTTCCACTTATTAAAGCCACCAATCACCGAGACGACGTCGGTGTAGCCGAGGTCCTGCAGCGTCTTGGTCGCGAAGGCCGAACGCACACCACCGGCGCAGTAGACCGCGATGGGCGCGTTCTTGTCGAGGAGTCGTCCTTCGACCGAAAACTCCAAGTTGCCTCGAGCAATGTGCACGGCACCAGGTACCGCACCCTGCTCGTACTCTTCGGGCTCACGCACGTCGAGGAGGGTGTAGTGAGAGATGTTCTTGGCTACCTCGTGCGGATCGATCTCGGTAATCTCAGCCTTGGCAGCATTCAGTAAATCGCGGGGTGACGGCATGTGCGCTCCTTGTCTGTCCAATACCTTACCAGTTTGGTCAGGATTCAGTCCAGAGGCACTTCTGCTAGACCTGGCGCCATGGATGTGCGCGACGCCCTACGACAACGCCGCATGGTGCGCTCCTTTGACGCCACCCCGGTTGACGAGACCTGGCTCCGCGACACCTGCGCTGAAGCCCTGCGCTCACCCACCGCGGGAAACACGGCCGGCGTACGAATGGCCATCGTGCCGAGCGAGCACGTGGGCGCCTACTTCACCGTCGCTACCGATGAGCAGTGGCGGGAGAACGCTCGCCGGGCGCCAGGACTCATGCGCTGTGGCGCCGTGGTACTCGTCACTTCACGACCTTCGGACTACACCGCTCGGTACGGCGAAGAAGACAAGGCTGCTTCTGGACTGGACGACGAGGACAACTGGACCGTCCCCTACTGGCACGCCGATGCGGCCATGGCCACCATGTCACTTCTCTTGCTCATTGAAGAAGCGGGCCTCAAGGCCACCATCTGGGGGAACTTTCGTCACGAAGACGAAGTGCTGCGCTGGGCCGGTCTGGTCGACGAGGCACTGTTCTGCACGGTGCTCCTGGGCACGCCGGACGGCAACGACGTGACCTCAGCCTCGCTGCAGCGAGACGTACTGCCTCGCGAACAGCGCGTTCGCGTTGTGCGACCTACTTCGTAAGAGCGCGAAGGAAGCGAACGAGGGTTCTCGTTCCGTACGGCGTCTGACCACCGACGAGACTCCCCATGGCACCGTCACTGGTGGCTGCTCCGTTGATATCGAGGTGAGCCCAGGGAATGTCGCCCACGAACTCGCGGAGAATTAGTGCGGCGTAGATCGAGCCACCCATATTGCTGGGGGCTCCCATGTTCTTCATGTCAGCGACGTCAGACTCGGTCCACTTCTTGTAACTCTCGTGCAGCGGCAGTCGCCAGAAGGTTTCGCCGGCGCCCTCGCCCGCCTGGCGGACTTCTTCGGCCAACTCGTCGCTGGTCGAGAAGAGCCCACCAATTTCGGGGCCGAGTGACGTCTTGATAGCTCCGGTCAGCGTGGCCACGTCGATAATGGCGTCGGGCTTCGCTTCGGCGGCCAAACTCAGGCCGTCGGCCAGCACAATGCGTCCTTCGGCGTCGGGGTTAAGAATCTCCATGGTCTTGCCGTTACGCAAGGTCACAACATCGGTGGGCTTCAGCGCCTTACCGTCGGGGAGGTTCTCCGTGAGTGGTGTGATGGCGGTGATCTTGACCTTAAGCCCGAGTCGAGCAGCCACCGAGATGACGGCCATGACAACGGCGGCTCCGGTCATGTCGGTGTTCATGCGCACCATGCCCGAGAGTGGCTTAATGGCGAGTCCACCCGCGTCAAACGTAATCCCCTTTCCCACGAGCGCAATGTGGGGTGCTGAAGGACCGGCCTTAGGGTCGTAGGTGGCGTAGACAAGACGAGGTGCCTGTTCGGAGCCCTGCGCTACTCCGAGCAGACCACCGAGTCGCTCCTGGTTGATCTTGCGTTCACTCCAGACATTGACCTTGACGTTGGGATCACGGTCAAGGCGCTTTTCGAAGGCGCTCGCCAGTCTCTCCGGGTTGGCCTCAGCGGCCGGGGCGTCGACGAGTCGCTTCGCCCAACAGAACGCTTCGCCAATCACCGCGCCAGCCTGGAGTCCTCGTTGGGCTTGGTCGTGTTCCGCCACCGACGGCAAGGGCAGGCCCAGTGGCACTACGGCAAACATCACACCAGTGCGGTCCTTGCGGTAGTCGTAGGAAGCGAACAGCGCTCCTTCAGTCACGGCCTGCGTCTGGATTTCGCTGTTCTCAATAGCCTCAGTGGGAAGCAGGAATGCCACGTCGTGGTCACTCGTGAGTTTGACGGCACTCGCTCCCGCCAAACGAAAGGCACTTTCGTTGTTGTAGGAGGAGCCCACCGAGACGAGTACGACGTTGGGCGTAGAAGTACCACGAAGGACCGTGGTCGAACCGGCTCGTTGACTGAGCCCCTGCAACGCACACCAGCGAGCGTCGAGGACGCGTGGGATCTCGTGCGCACCAATGTGGGTTGGAATTGACTCGGCGACGTAGCCAATGCCTTCATCCATAATCACCGGCACCACGACCGACGGAAACGAGAGCGCATCGACGAGCGAAGCAATCTTGGCGGACCGGGTCATGGTGTCTCCTTAGTGAATGCGAGCGGTGCGGTGGTTCGGACCCTCGGCCCAACGGGCCATGGTCCAGGCGAGGTCGCTCAGGCGGTTGAGGTAGCCAACCACGAAGGAGCCTTCGAGTGGGTACCCCGCCGCGAAGCGTTCGGCGCGACGGACAACGGTGCGTGCCACGTCCAGTGCGGCCGAGAGCTGATTCTCTCCAGGCACCACGAACTCTTTGGGCATTTCAATCTCACTCGACAGGGCGTCGATTTCGACTTCGAGGCGGGTAATCATCTCGCTCGTCACGAGTGACTTTTCGGCGGTGAGCTTGTGGCGATTTTCGGGCAGCGTGGCCACCTCGGCCATCAGCACCCAGAGGTCACGCTCGAGGGTAATGAGGAGTTCATTGAGGCGACTCCCCGCTTCGGTGAGCGATCGGGCCCATCCCAAGAAGGCTTGTGCTTCGTCGACGGCTCCGTTCACTTCAATAGGATCGGAGTCCTTCTCAATGCGACCACCGAAATACAGTCCGGTGGTGCCGTCGTCGCCTTGGCGGGTATAGATGTTCACACCCTTCAGCGTAGTGATTCATTTGAGAAGCGGTAGCCTTAAGAGCCAATGACAACGCAGCTCCAGCCACCGTTTGCCCGGCCTAGTGCCTCGGACCCCTACCTCAGCGCGCTGCGCGACCGCGTCCTTATTTACGACGGTGCCACCGGCACCAACTTGCAGGTCCAAGAACTCACCGCGGCTGACTTTGGCGGCGCCGCTTTTGAGGGCTGTAACGAGCTTTTGGTGCTCACCAAGCCCCAAGCCATTGAGCGCCTGCACCGGTCATTCCTTGACGTTGGCGTTGACGTGATTGAAACCGACTCGTTTGGCTCGTTCTCCGTAGTCCTCGCCGAGTACGGCATCCCCGAAAAGGCTCACGAACTAGCGCTGGCCTCAGCGCAGATTGCCCGCCGCGTCGCTGACGAGTACGCCACACCTACGAACCCAAAGTTCGTGGCTGGCTCCATTGGACCGGGAACGAAGTTTCCCACGCTCGGCCAGATTTCCTACGACCAACTCTCGGCCAGTTACGAAGAACTCGCCTACGGTCTCCTCGAAGGTGGCGTCGATGTGCTGCTCGTGGAAACCATGTTCGACTTGCTCTCCGGTAAGGCTGCCATCGCGGCCTGCCACCGCGCCATGGCTCGCCACGGTCGCATTGTCCCCATTCAGGCCCAGGTGACCATTGAACTCACCGGTCGCATGTTGCCCGGTACGGAGATTGACGCCGCCATTACCTCGCTCTACCCCGTTGGCATTGACGCCATTGGCCTTAACTGCGCCACCGGCCCAGTTGAAATGTACGAACCGCTTCGCACGTTGAGTGAGTCGGCGCCTCTGCCCATTGCGTGCCTCCCGAACGCGGGACTCCCCAGCGTGGTCGACGGCAAGATGCACTACGACCTCACGCCCGACATGCTGGCGGAACACTTGGCCAAGTTCGTCTCGGACTACGGCGTGCAAATTGTTGGTGGCTGCTGTGGCACGACGCCCGAGCACCTCGCCGCGGTCGTTGAAGCGGTGCGTCCACTCACTCCGGCCGCTCGCACCCCAGTGCTCGAACCCGCAGCGGCGTCGATTTACTCAGCCACCCCTTACACCCAAGAACGCTCCGTCTTGATGGTGGGAGAACGCACCAACGCCAACGGTTCAAAGAAGTTCCGTGAGGCCATGCTGGCGGGCGACTGGGACACCTGCATTGCTATTGGTCGCGACCAGATCAAGGAAGGCGCCCACATCCTGGACGTCTGCGTTGACTACACCGGTGCCGACGGCGTCAGCGACATGAACGAAGTCATCAGCCGTCTCGCGACTCAGTCATCAGTGCCCATCATGGTCGACACCACCGAAACCAAGGTGGCTCGTCAGGCATTGACCTGGCTCGGTGGTAAGGCGATCCTCAACTCCGTCAACCTCGAAGAAGGCGATGGGGCGGGAACGCGACTCGACGGCTTCTTGAGCCTGGCAGCCGAGTTTGGCTGCGCCGTGGTGGCGACCTGCATTGACGAAGAAGGTCAGGCCCGCACCGCGGACTGGAAGGTACGCGCCGCCAAGGCCATCACCGACCTCGCCGTAGAGCGCTACGGCCTGAGCGCCACCGACATCTTCATTGACCCGCTGGCGCTACCTCTGTCAACCGGCATGGTGGAGTCACGACGCGACGGCATCGAGACCATTGAAGCCATCAAGCGCATCAAGGCCGAACTCCCGGGTGTTCGCACGATCCTGGGTCTCTCCAACATCTCGTTTGGACTCAACCCCGCCGCTCGTCAAGCGCTGAACTCGGTCTACTTGCACGAGTGTGCTGAAGCCGGGCTCGACGCCGCAATTGTCCACGCCTCAAAGATTCTTCCCCTCGCCCGTATTGACGAAGAAGCACGACGCGTCTGCCTCGACCTGATCTACGACCGTCGCACTGAGGACTACGACCCACTCACTGCACTGCTCGGCCTCTACGAAGGAGTCACCCTGGCGGGGGCCAACGACACGGCCCTTGATGACTTGCCCCTCGACGAGCGACTCCGTCGTCGCATTATCGACGGTGCCCGCGTGGGTCTCGAAGAAGACCTGAACGCCGCCATGACCGAGGGACTCGCACCACTCGACATTGTGAATAACTTGCTGCTCGAGGGCATGAAGGAAGTGGGCGAACTGTTCGCCTCGGGCGAAATGCAGCTCCCCTTCGTTCTTCAGAGTGCTGAAACAATGAAGTCAGCTGTGGCATTCCTCGAACCGTTCATGGAAAAAAGCGACCAGGGTGGACGCGGCAAGGTCGTACTCGCCACGGTGACCGGTGACGTCCACGACATTGGCAAGAACCTTGTCGACATCATCCTCACCAACAACGGCTACAGCGTCATCAATCTCGGTATCAAGATTGGTATCAACGAGATGATAGACGCCGTGAAGGAACACAACGCCGACGCGCTGGGCATGAGTGGACTACTCGTGAAGTCGACCCTCATCATGCGCGAAAACTTAGAGACACTGAACGACCGTGGCATGGCCGACCTACCGGTTCTGCTCGGTGGTGCCGCACTGACCCGTACGTACGTGGAGCGCGACCTTCGTGAGGTCTACCAGGGCCGCGTCTTCTACGGCAAGGACGCCTTTGAGGGTCTGCGCGTGCTCGACAAACTGGGCGAGATGAAGAAGTCCGGTGTTGAGGACGAGAACTTCGGCCGCGAGATTTCGGAGCGAAAGGTCTTTCGCCGTATCAAGGGCCAGGCCGGTGTCGTCGTTGAAGGACTTCCCGACCGTTCACCCGAAGTCGAACAAGACAACCCCATCTTCGTGCCACCCTTCCTGGGCTCACGAGTCGCCAAGGGCATGAACATCGACGAGATCTCTGAGTACCTGAACCAGACTGCTCTCTTTCGTAACCAGTGGGGCTTTCGCCCGGAAGACGGCGAAGATGATCCGGCGTTCAAGGAACGCGTCAGCGCCACGCTTCGCGAACAACTCGCCATCGCCAAGGCCGAGAATCTCCTTATCCCCCAGGTCGTCTACGGGCACTACCCCGTGAACGCCGAGGGTAACGACCTCGTGCTCTACACCGACGACAACCGCACGACTGAACTCACCCGTTTCACTTTCCCCCGTCAGGGTGTTGAACCCCACCTCTGCATCTCGGACTTCTTCCGCTCCGTAGAGACCGGCGAGAAGGACTACGCCAGCTTCATGCTCGTGACCATGGGTACACGTGTTTCTGAGCGCTGCCAGGAACTCTTCGCCGCGGACCGCTACACCGACTATCTAATGCTGCACGGCCTGGGCGTGGAGATGGCTGAGGCACTCGCCGAACTCTGGCACAAGCGCATTCGCGAAGAGCTCGGGTTCGTTGAAGAAGACGGCCCGACGCTCAACGGACTCTTCCGCCAGCAGTACCGAGGCGGTCGCTACTCGTGGGGCTACCCAGCGTGCCCTGACCTGACTGACAACGCCAAGGTCGCGGAACTGCTCGAAGCCAGTCGTATTGGCGTCACGGTGTCGGAAGGCTTCCAGCTGAACCCCGAGCAGACCACCGACGCGATTATCTGCCACCACCCCCGCGCGAAGTACTTCGTCGCTTAAGGGGCCGTGCGCTCTGTCTGGGGCGTTACTTGGTACCAACCAACGAACTTTGGCGCCTCGAGTGGCGTCGTGGGCAACGTGGTGGACACTTGGACCTCGGCGACCGGGCTCTTCAGACCCATGGCTCGAGCGGTGGCCGCTACCTGGAGCGACGAGTAGTTCATTGTGCCACTTATCTGCTGAGCCAAGTTTGACTGTTCCAACGTGAGCTCACGTTGCTCATTGGCGAGCGTGATCTGACGCTGAGCGACGAGCATCGTGCCAGTGACCGAGAGGAACGCGCCAAGAACAATGATGATGCCAACCTTGCGGTAGGCGTAGGTCGTGTCGGCAAAGCGCGCCCAGAGGGACCGGCGAGGGCGCTCGAGCGCTGCAGCAGGCGTGCGCTGGAGACTGATCAGACTCACGAGGCACCTCCGAGAACTTCTGACGTCGCCGAAGCACTGAGTCGCTCGTCGAGGGTCACCAGGCGAATATTGAGTCGCTCGGCGAGCTCTACGTAGAACGCCGAGTCAACGGGAACGCTCTCTCGACGCAGCCACGCACCTTGGGCCAGTGAAGCAAGTTCGTGACGGGTAATAGGAGCTGCTTGCAGTCGGCTGAGAGCACGGTCAACTTCCTGGGGCGTCAACAGATCTTGTTCGGCCAAGAGTTCCAGTGCCTCAACCACGTCGGCGTCAATATGCGCCGGAGCGTGCAGTGCGTGATTAGTGAGACGCTCGCGAATAAGTGCCGACTTGGCCCCGCCAACGAGGAGGTCGGTGAGGACGGTGGCGTCGAGTACCAGTTCCGACATCAGTGCTGCGCTTCCTTGGGTTCGTCAAGTGACGCCAGCCAGGTGTTGGTCGAACCTTGCGCCAAGGCCACCCGAATGGCGTTCTGCGTCAGAGCCGAGACGTTGAGATTGGCCGTCTTCACTGTTTCTGCCATTTCGTCTGGTAAATAGACGTTAATCCGGGCCATGCGCATACTATACACACATAAAAACGGCAAAGTGTATTTTCTTGTTTTTTTGTTGTGTTTCGCGGGCTTTCCTCTCGATTTCACTTATCGGAGCATTTTGTCAATAACCAAGTTTTTCCGTAATTCTCCGCTAGGTTCAGTGAAAACCCAAAAGGAGTTGTATGAGCGAACAAGTAACAGAACTTGAACGCAATGCGATTGGACTGCGCGAAGTCGTTTTCCAGTCAATTTGTTCCATGGCCCCAGGGGCCGCAATTGCTGCCTCCATCCCCTTCGGATCGCCGTTGGCTGGCGGTGCACTGCCGTTGGCGTTGATTTTTTCCTTCATTGGAATTTTCTTCACCGCGTCCAGCATTGGTCAGCTCGCCAAGCACATTCCGTCCTCCGGCTCCGTTGCCACCTACAGCGCAGTGGGCCTCAATCCTTCAGTCGGATTCCTCGTTGGTTGGGGCTACGCGGCGGTGGAAGTCCTCATTGTTCCGCTCGTCATGCTGCAACTCGGCTACACCGTTGCTGGTGAGTGGAACTCCAAAGTCCACTCGTTCCCACTCAGCAGTTGGTGGGTCTTCACGACCCTCGGCACATTGCTCGTGTGCTACCTCGTGTGGCTGGGTATTCGTACGTCGGCCAAGACTGCGGTGTGGTTGGGCTTTATTGAAATCGCCGTCTTTGTCTTGCTCTCGATCGTGCTGATCTTCAAGGCTGGCGGACACAACACACTGGCGGTCTTCTCAACCAAGTACGCCAACGCCCCTGGCTACAAGGGCTGGAGTGGTGTCATCGCTGGTTCGGTCTACATGTTGTTGGCATTCTCCGGCTTCGAAGCGGCTGCCCCAATGGCCGAAGAGGCTCGTGAACCTCGTAAGACCGTACCTAAGGCCATCATGATTGCCACCCTCGGTATTGGTGTTGTCTACCTGCTCTCGACCTACGCTGCCGACGTCGCTTACGGACCACACAAGTTCACTGGATTCGCCGCTTCAGCGAACGGCGTGCCATGGGACGGTCTCGCGAACTCTGTTTCCATCGTCTTCTGGGCCCTGGTGCTGTTCGCCATCATCAACTCGACCTTGGCCAACGCCATTGCCGGTACCAACGTCTTTACCCGTACCGCGTACGCCTTTGGACGTGCCGGCGTCTTCCCCAAGAGCCTGGCTCGCCTGAACGCTAAGCACCGTTCTCCGCAGAACGCATTGATCGTGCAGCTGATCATGGGTCTGGCCATCGCTCTGGGTCTTGGTGCTCACTACGGTGCAACAACTGCCTTCGGCATTGTCGCCACGGGACTCACTGCGGTAGTAGTGATTGTGTACGCGGTCACCAACCTGGCCTGCATTGGGTACTTCGCCAAGCACAAGCGTGAGGAGCGCCACGCCGGACTCCACATCGCGATCCCCGTGCTGGGCTTCTTGTTCCTCATTCCAGGCTTCTTGAACGCCTGCGGTATTACCGGCATTCCAGGACTGAAGTTCATCGCCGCTCTGCCTTCACCACTCTCCTACGGAGCGTGGGCCATGGGCATCTGGCTGGTTATTGGCTT
>Ga0164296_1000810_pt1 | contig 35554 bp, 26 predicted proteins | sample GEODES057metaG_FD_113533 | JGI IMG/M metagenome (GOLD analysis project Ga0164296, IMG submission 113533) | Dystrophic lake water microbial communities from Trout Bog Lake, Wisconsin, USA - GEODES057 metaG | ecosystem: Environmental > Aquatic > Freshwater > Lake | place: USA: Trout Bog Lake...
CTTATGGACTGGTGCCAACTTCAAGTTGAAGATTCGTAAGGTAGAAGGCTATCAGAACTATGATAAGTCTGAGTTTGAATCACCATCACCATTGTTCGAAGATGATGCTAAGTTGGAAGCTGTGTACAAGAAAGAATTTGCTTTGAGTGAATTGATTTCTGACAAAGAGTTCAAGTCTTATGATGAGTTGAAGAAACGTCTTGATAAAGTTCTTGGTTTGAATGGTGAAGTAGTTGCACCTAAGACAACCGTAGAAACAATCAAAGAACAGGCTAAGGCATCACCTAAACCTGTTGCTGAAGATTCTCCATTTAAAGATGATGCAGGTGACGATGATGATCTAAGTTACTTTGCTAAGTTAGCAGAAGAAGATAATTAAACCTCACGACCCCTTAGGTTTAGACCCACCGAAAGGTGGGTTTTTTATTGGTTAAACTGGTACTGAAATATCTCTTAACCGATTGTATAAATCAGAATTTCTAGGTTTTGCTGTTGAAGCTTGCATTATCTTAGGTTTCTGTCCGCCAATGTTTGTAGTATTGTTATTCACAGAAACCACAGGTGCTGCTGAACTATTAGTAGAATCGATATCATCACTTGCTTGTACAGGTAAAGGTGGATTCGCTGACTGTGGAACTGGTTGTGGAACTGGTTGTGGAACAGGTGCAGCTGACTGTGGAACTGGTTGTGGAACAGGTGCAGCAGGAGTTGGCGCAGGAGTATGAGTTGAATTTGACGATTCACCAGTTGCTAATTTGGTAGTGGTTATTGGTGCTGGTGTAGAAGGTGTTGGAGTAGGAACCGAAGGTTTAGTTGTACTCGAAACTTGTTTTGTTTTTTCATCAGCATAATCGGATGCCTGTTTCAACAATTCTTGTGGAGCTTCCTCACCTTTAGCATTTTTGTATGTTGGCACAGGATTCTTTTGTAAACCTTGCCAAATATCAAACTTTGGTTCAAAACCTTGTTGTTTCATGAACTCGTCAAGTAAAGGTTTTCTTTTCTTATAATTATCATCACGTAATTTAACAAGAGCTGCGGCTTTTTCAGAACCAATATCAGTTTGATCCTCACCACTCTCTCTCATTTCTTCTAATTGTTTGGCTGCATCTTCTGCTTGCGTTCCACCCAAAAGTCTAGCTTGACTTATATTACTTTCTTTCTTCTTCGCTTGGTAACTTGTCCAATATTTGTTAAACAAAGCACCCGCAGCAGCAACAGTAAGAAACAATCCAGCACCACTAATCGCAGTAAGTAATGCAGTCAGACCTCCTGCAAGTATGTCAACAAAAAAAGCACCTTCAAAAAATTCTATCAGTTTTGAACCATTTTCTAATAACCATTTTACAATACTATTCTTCTTTAAAAAATCCCATATAAAATCAAATAAACCTTTGGGTCCACTATTGTCTCCACCAGAAGTTTTTGGTACTTTGATATATTTCTTAATTGCATCAACCAAATGTTCGTGTCTACGTTGATCTTCATCCATTTCTTCTTGTCGGAATGTTTTATCAATCTCACGATCCATTTTATGTAATTCTTCATTTTTAAGCATGAAGTTATACATCTTAGCTAAGATATCGGCAATGCCGTCACCTCGTTTTATTGGTTTATTTTGACCAGCAGATATAGTGGTGAACTTTGGATCTTTTTTAGCTCTAACTTTAGGTCTGCCAATACCACCAAATGCCTTAATATCTCTGTTACTTCTACCAAACAATCTACCTAAACTAGAAACGGCAAAATCACCAATGGCACCTTTTCCTGTGGCTTTTCTTACCCAATTTAAAGGATCAAGACTCTCTTTAATTCCAACTGCTTTTGCCTTGAATTTATTAGAAATTGCACCACCTATAGATGATCCAATTCCTTTGCCTTCTTGGAATTTTTGTTCATTAATTAGTGAGAGTAGACTTTTACTTCTAACTTTTCTGGCTTTTTGATAGTCCATTTTATTATCTTAGTTATTGATATTGTTTATCGAGCAAAGGAGCATTAGTCTTTGCTGGTTCTTCTGTAATAGTATAAGTTGTACCACCTGAATATACATTGGTATTATTATTTTGTTGTACTACTGCAGCTGGTGCACCTGAATTACCTCTCTTAGGTAGTTTATTTGGAATGTCTACACCTTTGGAAGGAACAGCTGCAACTGCAGGAACTCCAGATGCATGTGGAGATCCCAATCCTTGTTTATTTAATCTTTTTTCTAATATTCCTTCAAACTCAGATGCCTTAATTGTTGCAAGTTCTGCATTTGTTTTGCCACTAACAGGATCAGGAAGACCAGCGGCAACTAATGCTTGCTCTACCGTCATATTAGTATTTCTTCTTTCATAAACAGCAGCTGCACCACCTGCACCAAGATAGTGTGCCATATATTCATAACCTGGCGTAACAGGTACACCCTTTTGTTTCAATGCAGAAACATCTTGTTGATGTAACCTATTATAAAGTTTGTCTTGAATCTCAGGAGTAAATTTGGTTGTTTTCATATCCAAACCAGCCTGCTGTACGAGTCCTGGATGAAAAACTCCTTTTTTATCTTTTTGGCCAAATAATGTTGAATTCATAAACTGATACTTACCCATTGCACTGGTATTTTTAGAGTTTCTATTTCTTTCTTTACCTAATGCATCAACTTCTTCTAAAGTTAAATCAGTTAATTGTTTTCCATATTTTTGTTCTGGACTCAAATTACTACCCCTTACAAGGTTTCCTTTTTTGTCTAAAGAATCACCAAATGTGATATTATAATTTCCACCAGATTCAGCACCACCAATAGCAGAAGTCATTCCAACTGCCGCAGCTGTGCCTACCGCAGCAGTAATAACTTTTTTAGTTACACTACTGGTGGACGGTGCAGTAGATGGTGCTCGTTCTGCTGTAGGCGTTTCGGTTTTTGTTTCTTCTGTTGGTTTTTTACTAGGTTCTTTTTTCTTTTCGGTCGTTTTAGGTTTTTCTTCTTTAATTTTTTTTGTTGGACCTTTTTTACCTGAAAACAATTTTATCAGTTCATCCGATCTCAATTCTTTTGTTTCAATTTGTTTTTGTCTAAACTTTTTGGTTTCTTCGAAGGCTTCATTATTTTCATCATAATTTTTTACCATCAAATGAAATATTTTGGTTAGAATGTCTGATGATGAATCTCCCGATTTTAAAGGAGTATCAGTGGTTGGTGAAACTGAACTAAGTTCAGGATCTTTTTTTACTTCGACTTTTTCTTTTTTTTCTGATGTAGAAACGGTGGTTTCAGATGGTGTTTCAGATGGTTTGTTTTTGGAAGTTTTATCACCAAAAGTATTTGAAATGAGTTTAGAAAACAACGGCATCATTATCATTTCTTGATAACCAGGAGAACTGGCCAATTCCATGGCCATTTTCTCCAATCGTTCATCACTCAAATCTTTGGCTGTTTGTTTTACTTTAGACATTTGTTGTGGGGTTAAATCGGCACCACCATCCATAAGGATTAAACTAAGTTCACCTTTTTTGATTAATTCTTTGAATGTCTTATTATCCATCTATCGTCTTTGTGCAGCCTGTTGTTGTTTAATCTTTTCGTTTTCTTCTTCAATATACTGAATCAACATAGCGACATAGATATCTCTCTCCCACGGTATCATATTTTCAAGTTCCGTAAGAGAATACTTATGGTGTTGCATCAAAGAGAAATTAGTTTTATAATAATTTCTCAGGTTGTCATAACAAAATATTACCCGAAAAAACTTTCGAGACCTTCCATGTTTATCACATGGTCAAAACCGCATTTACCACATTTCATCTTCATCTGTCTTTTCATAACAGGAAGATGGTTAAAGAATTCTTCTAATTTACTAAATTGTTCTTGGTTTAAAGATTCAATAAATTGCATCAATTCTTCTTTAGGTGTTTCTTTTGCATAATAGTATTGTTCACCATCAAAAATCCATTCAATACTTTGCACAACAACTTCAAATGCAATATCAACAGCTGAATCTTTCTTACTTAACTTATCCACCAAAGAAAATTCTGGATATTTCATTTTGATACTAATTGTATCATTTATTTTAACTGTATCTTTTATGTTGGGATCAAAATCAACACTAACATCTAAAAGGTTTAATGTACCTTTCATTTTACCACCACATTGTTTACCATCTACTTCATTGGTACATATGTAATCATTTTCCACCACTTCACCAACAGACCTTGCACGAAGGTTAAGGAAATAAAATTCGACATCAATGACTGGCAGAGTATCTACATCTAATCCTTCAGTTATTGTACAATTGGTAAGTACTTGCCTAACATTTTGTTCAATCGTCAGTCTATCATCAGATTCCAATGCCATCATCAAATTCTTTTGTTCTTTAACTAAAAAAGGACGAAATCTAATGTGTTTTTTAGATAATGGTAAATCTAATTCAAATACTGGTGAATCAATTTTTGGTAATGCCATTTTAAAACTCCTATTTGAAATTAATATTAAAGTGAACTAATCAATCCAGAAAGGCCAGAAGTAATAAGGTTCTGACCAAGGTTATTAACTGTATTATTGCTCCATTGTTTGTATGCAAATACAACTGCCAATTTATGATGCCCATCCGTTGACCAGTCCAAATCTAATTGGTTAACATCAATTGGAAATGCTTCTTGTAACAAACCAGCATAAGTTAAATTATTTGATACATCATATTGATTAATGGTAATATCTACAGCATAATTTGATTTATATTGAAAATTAAAATTTGATGTTGGATTCATTAACTCCATCCAAGCATCAAAGAAAATCTTTTCATTCATATCATCGGATAGAATAAATGTTAATGTAGCTTCTTGATAAGTCGTATGTATAGGAAACTTCTCAATTGGAGCTGAACCCAATTTTTTATCTACAGTCTGAAATGCTCTACCAGGCAATACAGCAGTATCACAACGCAAAGATAAGTTTCTTGCATTTGTGATATATTGTGCCAAGGCAACAGGAATAGGAATAGTGACATCGAACCTATTCGATCTGGCTACGTCCGTTGAGAAACTTGCAATGAAGTCGTTAATACTGCCGGCCATTTAGTTTTTCCTTATTTCTTCTATGGAATCTTGCCAGACTGTAGATGCTCTGGCTTTCTTAAATTGTTGTAGTGGCAATAATGCCGCAATTTCCCACTCATTTGGTTCAATGGTAAGTATCCTAGACATTGTATGTTGATATAAGTATCGTTTAATACAAGGTTGAAACTCACGGAGGCGTCTGGACGCAGTTAAAATGTCATAGGTTACTCTGAGTCTCTTAATTTCGTCCTCTTTGTCCAAGACTGCGTATTGAAACAGTTTTCTCAGGAATGCCACTCTATATTTGTATGGCAAATAATGTAGGTTTAGACCTAAAAATCCATCAGGATATCTGTCCAATACCAAAACCATTGGGAATCGGTCATAATATGGCAAGTCGTCTTTAGTCTTAGGGTCATAATAAAAACAATACAATCTACCTAATTTAATAGTAGTTGTTCTTCTAGACTTCTCTTTAGCCATGCTCATAGCAATTGCAGCTGGTGACCTAAGTTCCTGAATTTTCTTCTTCATCCATGCCAAAGAGTCCGTAGACAATCTTGCATGTTCCGTTTGGGAGAGTTCTTCTGCTAGTTTTGTTAGTTTAGATATGGCCATGTCAGTATTTAGTTAGTCTATATAAAGGTATGCCGACATTTATAATAACAACGGAACAATTCGACAAGACCAATAGATGTCTTTCGGAATCACTTGGTATGGAATATCGATATATTGACTGTGAAACAATGATATTTGAATCAAAAAGTAAATTTGGTGGTAAAACAAAAGGGACTACTGGTTACAAATACACAACCGAACAACGGCAAAACATAAGTGATAGTTTAAAGGGTAAACCAAATTCATGGTTAGGTAAACACCATACTGAAGAAACTAAAAAGAATATAAGTATTGCTAAAAAAGGTACAAAATGGTCTGAAGTGGGTAAGGAAGAAAGATTGAAGGCCTTACATATCCGCAATAAAACCAGAGTAATTAGTGAAGAAACTAGACAAAAACTGAGAGAATCCGCATTAAAACGAGAAGCCTTAAAACGTCAAATCTTAGGTAACTGATCCTCAGTAAAAATAACAAATTTCCAACCACGGTCAACACAATATTCAGTCGCTGCTTTCCATTTGGCTTCATTAACCGCCCACGTTGTAACTTCTGTAATATATTGCTTAGTGACCCTTTTTTTTATTTCTGGTGGTTTTGTTTGCTTTTTAGGTTTAACTTCTACCATCCAAGTCTTTAGGTTATTATTTTTATCTTTAACCTTTAAAACAAAATCAACAAAATATCTGTGAGTACGATTATCCACAGGAGATACATATGGAACAATTAATTCCTCAGATCCCCAGCTTACACACCAGTCGGCCGTATCAAATTCGTGCATAAAACGACATTCCCACGATGAACGATAAACAATGTTGGTAGGGTCTCCAACATACTTGTGTGGATTTTTAGGTTTGAATTTGCCTTGATACGCCATAACCGTCCAATAATGTCTATAAATAGTATATATTCAATCAATCAGAGAGTATCATGGGACTAACAGTTCTACCAACAAATATCGGTGGTGTAAGTTTAAACTCCTTGGCCAGTCCTCTAGCAAGTCTTTTGGGTGGTACACCGTCAGCACAAGTAATGACCTTCCCTTCAGATTTAGGTTCAAACCCCTCTATGGGTCATGCCGTCATCTTTCAGGCATATGATTATACCACAGGTTTAGGAAATTCAATTGCTAATGCGGTAACGGGAGCATCTTTGTCTGGTGTCATTACGAGTGCCAGCAATATTGCTAGTGGTCTTGCTTCGGCAGCATCATCAGCATTATCAGGTAATGGTACGGCTGCACTATCGGAAGCAACCGGTTCATTAAATGCTGCAGCCAGTAGTTCTGTTGGTCAGGTAGCAATCAATTCAATCACGGCAAGTTCGTACACACCATTAACCAAAGGCAGTCCTTTGGCAACAATATCACTCTTTATGCCAGAAGCCATGGCAATCAATTATACAGCCGATTGGGGTGAAGTTTCACTTACGGACGAATTGGGTGTTTTGGGTAAACTAGGTAATGCTTATGCTGATATAAAAGCCGGCCAAGGTTTACAAGACATCATAACAACTTATGCAAAATATGCTCCTACTTTAGCTGGTTCGCTTGTTGGTGCTGGTGGTGCAGGTGCTTTAACAAGTCAGTCTTTGGGTATTGCAATGATGAACCCACAAACACAGTTACTTTACAAAGGTACCAACCTCAGAACATTTACTTTAACTTTCGTACTTACCCCAAAAACTTCATCGGAAGCACAAACAGTTAAAAATATCTGTGATTCTTTTGCTTATTTCACCTTACCTGGTTTATCTGGTGCACAAGGCGGTTCTGCTGGCCAATTCTTCACTCCTCCTCAAGTATTCTCTGTTCAATTTCAATTCTTAGGTGGTAGTGGTATTGGTTCACAAATTTCAAATGCAATTTCATCAGCATTAAATGCCACAGGATTAAATGTTCTTGCGAATGGTTCAGGAGGTTCATCTACAATTTCTGGTGGTACACCATCTAAAACCTTTACTGTCAATGATTGTGTATTAATGGATGTTAATATTGATTATGCTCCAAACGGTTGGGCAACATACAATGATGGTTATCCTGTACAAACACAAATAACCTTGACATTTAAAGAAACAACAGTGTACACCAAGAATCAAATGGCACAAACTGCTGTTGCAGCTAATTATAATTCACAGCAACAAATTCAACAAGGCATTAATGGAACAGGTCAATATACTCCATTGACACAACAAATGGTCACCGATAATCCATCTTTAGCTTTGGGAGTATAATAAATGAGATATTTTAACTCTTTGCCATTTCTTAATACAACCGATAATCAAGGAAATACTGTTGTATTGAGGAATTTATTGGTTCGCACACAATTAATACCACAATTGGCCAAAAACCCTTTGTTATTTTATCAGTATTCGTTACAAGAAGGTGATACTCCAGAAATTGTGGCCAACAAATATTATGGAGATTCGTTTAGGTACTGGATTACATTGTATGGAAATCCAAACATTCTTGATCCTCAAGCCGATTGGCCGTTGTCATCAAATCAATTTTTAATATATTTGAATGACAAATATGGAGAAGTATCTAATAATAATGTATTGTCTTACACTCAAGGTACAATACACCATTATGAAAAAGTTGTAACTACTGTTGATGGTACCACTCAAACCACGGTTATCAAAACAGTTGAAATTGATGAAAATACATATAACTCAATAACACCCTTCACATCAACACAAAATTTGGTAAACGGTTCAAATACAGTTATAGGATCAGTTACGTATTCCGTATCAGTTAATGCCGTTTCAATTTATGATTATGAAAATCAAATGAATGAAGCAAAACGAAATGTTAATTTAATTAATTCTTCATATGCTTCCGAAATGGAAACACAATTTCAAACATTGGTAAAATCTTAATATGGCATCAAATGGTTTAACTACGGGCACAAGATATGTCCGTACACCCACAGATTATAATTTAAAACAATTAAGTCTGATAACATCAATGACTGGCACAAATGCTATCATTGACCTTATGCCATTTATGGTTGAGATAGATTTATATGAAGATATTTACAGTTCTACCATTTCAGGTGAAGTGGTAGTTCAAGATTCTTTAGGTTTGATTTCAAATTACCGTATGAATGGTACCGAATTTCTTCAAGTACAATTACAAAAAACATCACAAGATAATATTTACATCTCTAGGAATTATAGAGTATATAAAATATCCAAACGGGAAATTTCAGATAGTAATAATTATGAAGTGTATGTTCTTAATTTTTGTTCTGAAGAATTTTTACTATCCGAACAATATAGAATATCAAAATCTGCCAAAGGTAAACAAATATCAGAAATTATTACTGATATTTTAAACACTTATGTATTGGCAGGTAAAGGAAATAAAAAACTTTATATAGATTCGACAAATGGAGTTTATGATTTTGTTTTACCTAACAAAAAGTTATTTGAAACAATTAATTGGTTGGCAACATATGCACAACCTTATGATCCAAAAGCTGTTGGTGCTGATATGTTGTTTTATGAAAATAGTTCAGGTTACCATTTTCATTCATTACAAACCTTATATAATGCACCAATTTATCAGACATATAAATTTGATCCAAAAAACACAAATAGCGCTAACATGAACGGTTTGATTGATATACAACAACAATTAACTAATGCCACAGATTTTGAAGTAATTGATTTCTTTGATACTATGGGAGCAATTTCAAATGGTACTTTTAGTAATAAGGTGATGACAATCGATCCATTATTACGAAAGTTCAATACAACCGATGGTGTTTTCAATTACGATACTTATGGTGGTGTAAAATTAAATAATTTTCCGTTAACCAATGGATATCAAAATAGATTAGGTGGAACAATGTATAGTCCGCCTCAAAATATTCCAGGTTTGGAAGTTGGTGCTCTCAGGTTGGCACCATCAAACAATGGAGATAAAAAGAATTCATATGTTTCACAAAATCCAGATTCAGTTGCAAACGATGTAATGATTGAAAAATATTTGCCAAATCGTGTAGCACAATTGGCTTTATCAAATTACATGAAAATTAAAATTACCATTCCAGGCGATCCAAACTTAACGGCAGGTGCTGTTGTAAATTTCAACACATATGGAATCAATCCTGTAAATTCAAAAAATGCTTCCAATAGAACTCCGGACCCACTTTATTCTGGTAGTTATTTGGTCACGGCCGTGAGACACATCGTAAAAAACAACGGATATATAACTGTTATGGAAATGTGTAAGGATAGTGTTGGTTCTAAACAACTTACTTCCGATTTTAATGGATATTCCACAAATAATTCTGGTGCACAACAACTAATTAATGGTGTACAATTATAATGAACCGTAATAATTTTATTGGACTGAGCGGATTTACTTGGTGGGTTGGTGTAATTGAAACTCGTGTAGATCCATTGGGCCTCGGTCGTTGTCAAGTTCGTATTTTTGGATGGCACACAACGGACACCAGTGTTTTACCAACAAATGATTTGCCGTGGGCTCATCCAATGTTACCAATAAATAATTCAAAATCATTTCAAGTACCAATGGTTGGTGATTGGATTGTAGGTTTTTTTATGGATGGAGAATCCGGACAATTTCCTATTATGATGGGAGTTTTACCAGGAATTAAAAAATGAGCCAAAAATTATTAGACTTACACATATTAGCCGCCGAAGTACAAATTCATCAAGCACATTTGGTTGGTGGGTTAATTACTGAACAAGAATATAAACAAAAAATTGAACCGTATAAATCTCATACAAATATTGTAACGGAACCTCATCATGCCGATAAGGATCCACATTATCGTGAAATATTAGATGGTGCAATTCGTTTAGCTAATACTATTAAAGGTTAAAAATGTCTGGTACTATTCCTTATCCCCCAAATCTTGCTAGTTTTGTAAATGGCGTAGAAACTAATCCTCCAGCACCAAAAAATAGTGGTGATGGACAATCTGCTGGAGCACCAACTACACCTTCCACTTCTAGAGGTATTCTTTCTAATACCACTATTGACCAAATGAATAATGCTTTGGCACACGCTTGCGATTTTGCTCAGGATATAAAGAAAAGTATAGGATTAAAGAAATTCATTAAATCAATTGCTCAGGCAATTCGTAAAGCTATTCGAGCAATCAAAAGATTTTTAGGTTTAAGTGATAATAGTGGACTCATTTCTACAATTATTCAAAAATTGTCTGCTATTGCAAAAGAAGTTAGAAATTTTGTCAAAGAATATGTGGTACCAGTTCAAGACTTTCTAAAAGATGTTGTTGGTTTTGTTCAATGGGCAATAGCAACAATTCAATGGATTTTAAGTTTGCCTGCTAAATTTATTCAACTATTATCGGATTGTTTAAAAAAAGTAATGGCCGCTATTGCTTCCGTTTTTCAAGATGCTTTAGCTGATGCTGCCGCTGCGGATCAAGCAGAAGCAAATTCGGAATTGTTAGCCGCCGGAGGAACTCCTCCGTTACCCCAACCCGGTATAACTGAGTTAATTTCTCAAGCAAAAGATACTTTAAAAGCTGGCCAAGAAGCAGTTGCTGCAGTAACGTCTACTGTTGGCCAAGCAGTTTTGGTAGCAACAACAACAGTCGCAGCGGTAAGTGCAACTGCAGCCGCTGTTTCTGGTGCATCAACACTTTCAACAAGTGCTTCTGCTTTAGTAACATCACCAACAAGTCTAACTGATACAACTAATGCAACTCAATCGGTTTCCACCATTCAAGCGGCAAACGCAACGCCAGCACAAACTCAAGCAAGTGCTTCTTCAGCAACTACACCAGCAAATTCTAAAAATACGGTTTAATTATGGCACTATCTTCTCCATTTAAATTACCAGAGCCACCGACCAAAGGAACATGGACAGAACCACAATCTGGTGCAACAACCGATAATCCACCACAATATCCTTATAACAATATAACACAAACCGAATCTGGTCATTCCATTGAAATGGATGATACTCCTAATCAAGAGCGTATTCGTATTCAACACGGTAAAAAACCTAGTTTTATTGAATTACAGGCTACAGGTGATGTAATTCATAAAATTGTTGGAGATGGTTATGAAATTATTGCTGGAAATAAAAATATAACAATTTCAGGATTCTGTAATATTACTATTAATGGTGATTGTAATATGCACGTTGTTGGTGATAAAAATGAAAAAATTGACGGAAATTATAATCTTGAAGTTGCAGGCAAATTTAATTTGCGAAGTCACGGTGATATATCGGTTTCAGGTGATGATGATGTTTCAATTTCTGCTAATGAAAACTTTGGAGGTTCTTTACGACTATCGGCCGCAGAAAATCTTTATTTAAACGGAGATTTAGATGTTGGAGGATCAATCACTTGCGATACACTTTCAGCTGAATCTCGTGTCAATGCAGGTATGGGAGTATATGCAGGACCTTATGGATTCACTTCAGCATTAGGTGGATTATCATTGGGTATGCCTACACCAACAACACCTGCGGCAGTTCCTGGTTGTATCTTTACTGTTGGAACAATTAATTCGTTGGTATCTGTAAACGCTCCAATAGGTAATTTTCCTGTTGCAACAAATACATTATTGTTAAATGCAATCTGGATGAAAGATATCGTTAATACGGCTATGCATGACCATCACATGCACCCTGTTTTATCCAAAGATTTTGGTGTAACAGGACCACCAAATCTTCCATTTATTTAAGGACTATATTATGGCACTTGTAAATAACGCATCGGGAGTATATGCAACCTTAGGATACAACTTTGAGGATCCTAATGGTACAGTTCAAAACTTTTCTTCTAATACTCAATCAGTAATGAGTCAATTGCCTCCGTTGATAAAAACTTGGCAGGCACAAGATATCACAAACAATACTGTAGGTAATTACTTTCAAAATCCTGTTACTGGATATATCAATAATATTATTACCGTTTCACAAAATATATTTACTGCAGCTAATTCTGCAAATATTTTAGATATCGCTGCCAGTGCAAATGCTTTAACTATTACAGCATCTAACTTTTTAGTACACACAAATAAAGTTTCTGGAGTAACTTCAATAGTTGGAGCAACAGACACCAATGTTAATCCTTATTATCAAACTGCGGTTAATTATGGAAAACAAGCAATTTATATAACAAACCAAACAGATGGTATTGTTAATAATTCTCCTATTCTTGGATGTATGACTAGTATTTTGGTTGGACCACAAATAAGTGATGGTGCAAATACAATATCAAACGATTTGATTATTTTAAATGCAGCAATTACTGCAAATAATTTGTCTCCAACACAAGAATCACAAATCAATAGTGATTTAGTTAATTTGAACAGTCTTTTAATAACAAGACAGTCAAGTGATGTAACTTTTTTTGGTAATTTAATAACTTTTATTAATAATTACAATACCACACAACAATTTGCAAATATGGGCGAAACTGAGACCTATTTGGTAAATAATTTAATTGGAACACCAAGTTTAGTATCCAAAATTAACTCATAAATAACAGATGGCAATAACTAATCATATCTATTCCGATTTAGATTTAACCTTTCTCCCTAATCCGGTGACAGGCGACGTATCAATGAAGTTTGACGAACAAGCGGTAATTCGTTCAGTCAGAAACTTATTATCGACCAATACTTACGACAGGTTATTTCAACCAACAGTTGGAAGTGCTTTAAATAATTTATTGTTTGAACCGGTTAGTCCTTTGACGGCAACATTAATACAAAATGAGATAATTAGAACAATTACTAATTATGAACCAAGAGCTACAATTAATACACTTAATGTATCTGCTAATCCGGATCAAAATCAGTTTACCGTATCACTATCGTTTTTTGTAGGCAATCAAACAACGCCTACTGCAATTAATCTAATATTACAAAGGACCAGATAATGGCTGGCGCTAATTCGAATATTCAAGTCACCAATCTAGATTTTGATTCTGTCAAAAATAATTTTATTACCTATTTGCAAGGTCAAAATACATTTCAAGACTATAATTTTGAAGGTTCTGGTTTAAATGTGCTTTTGGACGTATTGGCATACAATACCCAATATAATGCTTATTATTTAAATATGGTAGCCAATGAAATGTTTTTGGATTCGGCTACACAAAGAAGTTCTGTTGTTTCTCAAGCTAAAGTGTTAGGTTATACACCAAAGTCTGCTATTGCACCAACCGCTACGGTTAATGTTGTTTTTACTAATGTTAATGCTGGTTCATTAACTTTACCGGCATATCAAAGTTTCGCTTCAGCTGCAATCAATGGTATAAACTATACATTTGTTAATACTGATTCATATACATCAAATACTGATGCCAATAATACTGTTACATTCTCTAATGTTGAGATTAAACAGGGTGTGTATGCATCTTATTCATTTACCGTGGATTCTTCTACAAATCCAGAGTACATCTTTGAAATTCCCGATGATGCAATTGATACATCAACATTAAAGGTTATTGTACAACAATCATCATCAAATTCATCATACAGCATTTTTAATCCAGCAACCAATTATTTGACGTTAGATGGTAACTCTCAAGTCTATTTTATTCAAGAAGCATTAAATGGAAATTATCAAATATATTTTGGTGATGGTGTACTAGGTCAACAGTTAACTGATGGAAATATTGTTATTGTTACATACCTATCAACCGAAGGAACAAGTGGTGCTGGTGCGAATAGTTTTGTGTTGATGAATACTGTATCTGGTTATGCACCAAGTGCTGTAATACCAATCACACCGGCTTCACAAGGTGGAGATAAAGAATCGATACAATCAATTAAATTCCAAGCACCTAAATCATATGCTGCACAAGGTCGTGCAGTTACCAAGAATGATTACATTACAGCCATTCAACAAAACTCTTTAGGTATTACATTTGATGCTGTTAATGTTTGGGGTGGAGAAGAAAATAATCCTCCAGTATATGGTCAGGCATTTATCTGTTTGAAACCTACTGGCGCATACTCATTAACAACAACACAAAAAACAAGATTGGTATCTGAAGTTTTGTCACCTATCTCCGTTTTAACTGTACGACCAACAATTGTTGATCCAGATTATACCTACATTGCATTGACCATTGATGTATTGTATGACCCTGCTCAAACAACCAAAACAGCATCACAGATTCAATCTGGTGTAACTGCAGCGGTTCAAAACTTTGGTACATCGACATTAAACACATTCAATTCTTCATTTAATTCATATGATTTATTGACAGCCATTCAATCTTATGATACGTCCATCATTTCAAGCGATTTCTCATTAAGATTACAGAAAAAGTTCTTCCCAAATCTTTCTACTTCAGAAACCTATAATCTATATTACCATACTCCATTAGAAAGAGGTGTGTTGTTAAGTGGTATTGGTAGTAGTCCTGATTTATTCTTTGTTGATCCATCTAATTTAGCAAATACAATTACTGGGGTTTATATTGAAGAAGTTCCATCGTCAACATACGGTGTAGATACTATTTCTGTTATTAATCCAGGTTTCAATTATCAGTCAGCACCAACAGTTACAATCTTAGGTGATGGTACAGGTGCTACAGCAACAGCAACAGTTGTAAACGGTTCTATTATGAATATTACTGTTACAAATGCAGGTAATAATTATACCAGTGCTATTGCTACAATTACTCCAGCATCAAGTGATACTACTGGCCAAAATGGTGCCGCAGTTGTTAATCTTCAAGGACAATACGGAACATTAAGAACCTATTATTTCAATTCAAATCAAGTTAAAACCATATTGAATTCAAATATTGGTACTGTAGATTATAAGAATGGAATCATCACTCTAGTTAATTTTAATCCAAGTAATGTTGATAATCCTTTAGGACAATTAGCAGTTAGTGTTACACCAACAACTTCCGTATTTTCTTCAACACAAAATGGTATTATAACAATTGATCCTTATGATCCTTCTGCTATTACCGTTAATGTTACAGCGAAAACACCGACATAATGCTACAAAGTAATCAAAAAATATCGTTACAGATACCATCGCAACTTCCTGCGTTCATTCGGGACAACCCCGACTATGCCAACTTTGTAACCTTCTTACAAGCATATTATGAATGGATGGAACAAGAAGGTAATTTAACAGATACAACTAAAAATCTGTTAAATTATAAAGACATTGATGGCGTATATGCTGCAAATGTGGCAGCTAATGGTACAAACAGTACTGTCAATCAATTCATTGATTATTTTACCAATGATTTTCTGCCTTACTTTCCAACAGATATCTTAGCTGATAAATCGAAAGTAACAAAGATAGCAAAACAATTGTACCAAACTAAAGGTACTCCTGCATCATACCATTTTTTATTTCGAGTTCTTTATAACACCGAAGTAGACTTTTTCTATACAGAAGATGCAGTATTAAAGGCATCCAGTGGTTCATGGTATGTTGCAAGAAGTTTAAATTTAGCCACTCAAGATCCTAATTTTTTATCAATTGCAAATCTTCGTATTTTTGGTGAAACAACCAAGTCTATTGCCACAATTGAAGCATCAACTTTTGATGGAGTAAAAACTGAAGTCTTTATTTCCGATATTGAACGATTGTTTCAATCTGGAGAATATGTTCGTGTAGTTGATGCCAATAACCAAGATGTATATTTCTTAAATGGACAAGTTGTACCTTCAACCACATATGGTGCTGAGACACTCAGAGCACAGGTTATTGGACAATTAAACCAAGTTAATATTGATCCAAACAATAGAGGATTAAGTTATCGTCCAGGTGATCCAATTGTATTCTCTGGGGGTTTAAGTTCTAACACAGGACATGGTGCTTCTGCAACAGTAGGTACAACAACAACAGGTTCGGTTCAACGTATTACTGTTGAGAATGGTGGTTATGGATATACAAACTATCCAAATACAGTTATTCAATTTTCAAATTTAAATCCTGGTGCTGCTGCGCCAGTTGCTATCGTTGGTAGTTTAAATCCAAATGGTGTGGCAAATGTTTCTTTGATTCCTACAGATATAATTTCAATCAAACAATATCATTGTATAGGAAACTTTGCAGGTAGTTCAGGTGCTAATACTGAGAATATTAACACAGGTATATGGACACAACAGAAATATCAATTTGCCAACAATTTAAGTGCCAATGCAAATACTACATTAGCTAACGCTTTTTCATTTATTGGATTTAGTACATACCCAATTGGTTCAGTATTGGTTGAAAATGGTGGCGGAGGAATGTCCACAGTACCAACAGTCTCAGCGGTATCTGAATACACAGCTGAGGATGGTTTTACAGGTATATTGAGTAACTTGGGAATTTTAGCACCAATTCAAATTACAAATGGCGGTACAGGATATACTACGAATGATACTATTGTTTTCTATGGTGGTTCTGGTTATGGTGCACACGCAAATGTAACACAAGTTGCAGCCAACGGAATGATTGAATCAATTAATTATGTATATTCTTCTTACGAAAGTTTACCACATCATCACCCGTTAGGTGGTATGGGTTATGGTAGTAGTTTACCTAGTGTTTGGGTTAATCATCCAGCAACAGGAACAATCGTAGCAAGTAATACTAGTAACTCTGTAACCGGAACATCAACAACTTTTGAGACACAACTGAATGTTGGTTCATTACTTGTTACAACAAATAATATTGTTTTAGGTACTGTACAATCAATTATAAGTAATACTTCTTTAACATTAACAAGTAATTCGGCACATAATATTGTTTCAAACAATTATATGCTGGCTACTGCATCATTATATGTTCCAGGAATTTTAGGTTCTGGTGCAGTAATGACACCAATTGTAAACCGTGTTGGTTCTATTACAACTATCAATATTAATGATCCGGGTACAGATTATGTTGCAGATCCAAAAGTTTCCTTAAAAGTACAAGATATTGCTGTGAGTGGTATTTCAGTATTGAATCTTCCTGCTGCTGGAGATATTGTTTATCAAGGTACAAGTTTAGCAAACAGTAGTTATATTGCTTCTGTTGCTTCTGTGAACCAACTTCAAGCATATGCCAATTCACAACAAACCATATGGAATATTCGAGTTTACAACTATAATAACTTGCCTAGTTATAATTTACCTTTAATTGTTGAAACTCCAGGTGGAGTTGGTCAACCAACTTATGTTCCAAAAAATATAACTTTAACATTAAACAATACATATCCATCAATTAATGTTCAATCGAGATATGATTCTACTGGTGTAATTACATATGGTGACGGTACAGCCAAGGCAACTGCATCATTCTTGAATGGTTTGGCAATTAGCCAAGGTCAATATTTGGATTCTTCTGGTCAATTAAGTTCTTATGATGTATTACAAAGTACTGAGTATAACAATTATACTTACGAAATTACATTAGAAAAAGAAATTGCCAAGTATAGAAATACATTACTAGAATTATTACATCCAGCAGGTATGCAAGTCATTGGCCGTTTTGCCATGAAAGGCAATGCAGCATTTAAACATACTGGAACAGGATTATTAGATACTGCCCACACATTAGGTTATTATACAGGTGAAACAGGTTCTTATGTAACCATGACAAGTTCACCTTCATCACCAAGTAGTAATATTGTTTATTTTAATGCTTTAGCTGGTGCCAATTTACAAAACATTGTTACTCCAGGTGATTCATTATTAATAACCACATCTGGTGGATTCCAGATATATGCTACAGCAAATACAGTATTTGATGGATCTTCGAACACAGTAACCTTAATGGAACAACCTTGGTTAACTTTTGCCAATGTTGCATATATCTCAGCAAACGCCAATAGTAGCATAATAAATATATTGGGAGTAACAGGTTCCTACGATATTGTTAATAATGGTAACTACAGTAATACTGCTTATCCTATGAAGGATGTAGTTTACCCAGGCGATTTAATTACAATAGGATCAAATACTTTCCAATTCTTGGTCACAGGTGTTAATGCAGTTCAAGGACTCTTATATCTTGGTTCAAACGTAGCAAGTAATATAAGCAATTCATTAATAACAGTAACAAGAACAATAAACACAAACAACGTACAGATTTTCGGTGCCGTAGGTGAAGTTTACTTCCCAGAGATAACCGATGAACATGGCAACATAATAACAACAGAATCAGGCAACATAATTCTCTTAGGATAACAAATGAGTACCGTAAAAATTTCACAATTACCATCAATTAGTGTAATTAACTCTAACACTTCAAATACAATACTTGTTGGTGTTGATGTTCCTAGTGATACAACAGGTCAAATCACTTTGACTACTCTGGCAGCTGGACTTTATTCAAATAATAATCTTACTGTTGGTAATAATCAAATTATTTTCCCAGACACGATTGCTCAATTCTCCGGTAATGTACCAAACTACATGCAGGTCAATCAGCAGAACTTTAATTCTGTTGGCACATCCGATTATATTTTAACAGCCGATATTGGAACAAACGTTACGGGTTATATTGATCTTGGTATTAACAATTCACAATGGAATGCAGTTGCTGCTGGTCAGACATCACAATATCCATTAGATGGTTATTTGGTTGTGCAAGGTGATGGTGTTGCCGTAGGTAATTTAGTTATTGGTACCACAACTACAGGTGCAAATGTTGTATTTGCTGTTGGTGGTTACTTAGCAAACAATATTGTTGCAACATTGACTGCCAATGGATTGGTAATGAATACCAATACTGCCATCATTTTTGCTGATGGAACAAAACAAGTTACTGCTGCAGCATCAAATGCTTACACACAAGCCGCTTTTGCTCTAGCAAATACAAACACAGCAAGTATTACTTACCTTAATGGTGTAAATGCTTCTCAGAATACAATTGATGCAATTCAAACTGCCAATATTGCTGCAGCATTTAATACTGCCAACTCAGCTGTTGCAAGTACTGTATATCTACAAGGTGCTTTAAACAGTTCTAATACACAATTAACATTGACAGAATTGAATGTTGCAACGTTACAAACAAATGTGCAATCTGCTTGGAATTTGGCTAATACTGCTGTACAAAATACCGCCAATATTATTCTTCCAGGTAATGTAACATTTAATGGTGCCAACACAAACTTTAATAGTAATATTGTAACTTATGGTACAATGACCACAACAGGTAATGTGGTTACTACTGGTAATTTAATTGCTACAGGACCAGTAACATTTAACGGCAGCTTTGTTAATTATGGTCTGACAACCAATAATGGCAACACCATTAACAACGGCAACTTAACAACTACCGGTAACGTTATAAGTGTTGGATATTTGACTGCAAACGGACAATCAACATTTAATGGTAATACCATACACAATGGTTACATTTCTGTTGCAAATAATCTGATAGTTAATAATGTTTTCATCGTTAATGTACCGACACAAACTTTGTCAATGAATGGTATAATTTATCTTTATAATTCTACTGTATCTGCCACAAATTCAGCCGTTCGTACTGATGGTTCCAACAATGGTGTTGCACAACAAACAACATCAACAGGCACAATGTTACAAGTAACTGGTCTTGATGGTGGTTACGCAACACGAATACTTGTTGATAATTATAATTCTGGTAGTACATCTGCTTATCCATTAATTGCTACTCGAGCCGCTCGTGGTAACTCAGCAAATCCAACAGGTTCTCTTGCTGGTGATATTTTGGGTAGATTTGCAGGTCAAGGTTATGGTAACACAGGTTACACAACGCTTGCAGGTGCACAAATGGATTTTATCGCTTCGGAAAACCAAAGCGATACAAATAAAGGTACAAATATTGTATTCAATGCAACAGCAATTGGAAGCAATACTAGAACATCAAATGTAGTTACAATCACATCGAATGGATTAACGGTTGCTAATATTACAACGTCAAATACTATCGTTGCCAACACTTATGCTTTCAGTAATACATCAAATACTGGTGTAGTAACGCAACAGACAAGTAAATCGACTTCTGTTACAGCAAATGGTACTTTTGGTCAAATTATAATGAATAATGCAACATTGAATTCTGGTTCAGGAGTAACATTCACAGTCTATAATAATTACGTTCAACATGTTGGTGATATGCCAATGGTTGTTATACAAAATCCTGTTACATCAGGCATATATCAAGCAACAATAGAAGCAGTTCGTGTTGGTAGTTTTGATATATTTGTATATAATAATGGTGCGGGTCCAGGCAATAACAAGAGTGATGCTATTGTATTAAATTGGGCTTTAATGAGAGTTGGATCATAAGAGATAAATAAAACATGGCAAATATAGACCTTTTAACAAATTACGCTACGGTATCTATCGTAGGACAAACATACTTTGCTCCTGTTGCGGTGCTTCCTGTCACAGGAACTGCAATTAGTACAATGTATGTTTTCTTATCACGTGTTGATCCTTGGGACAATGATGTTACTCCTCCAACACCAACACAAGACGAACGATATATCAAGTCGGTATTTAAAAATATATTTGTTGCACAAAAAGTTACTTCAAATGATCTTTCTCCTGTAATACAACGTATTGATTGGGCACCAGGTATCATATACAATTATTACCAAGATGATATCAATATGTTTGAGTTGGACATCAACGGATTTCTAGTAAACAACTTTTATGTAAGAAACCGTTACGACCAAGTATTCAAATGTCTATGGAATAATAACGGCAACCCTTCAACAGTAGAACCATTCTTCCAACCTGGAAGTTATGGTACAAACAATATCTACATTGGTTCCGATGGATATAAATGGAAGTACATCTATACGATTGATGCTGGTACCAAGAAAAACTTTATGGACCAATCTTGGATGCCGGTGCCTGAAGGATATAATACTCCAAATCCAATTCAAACCTCCGCTGGATGTGGAGACATTGAAGTAATTAATGTTATTAATGGTGGATCAGGATATCAACCAGCAAATACTCCAGTTACTATTACAATTACTGGTGATGGAACTGGTGCAACAGGAACACCAGTTATTGTAGATGGTGTGATTAAGGATGTCGTTGTAACTAATCCTGGTACAAACTATACAACATATAATATTGAAGTAACAAGTGCTTTAGGTTCTGGTGCTGTACTTGAGGCTGATGTTTCTCCAGTTGGTGGCCACGGTTTTGATCCAATTTCAGAGTTGGGTTGTACTAATATTATGATTGTTTCAGAATTTAATGGTTCTCAAGGTGGTATCATTCCAACCGACATCGAATATCGTCAAGTTGGTGTATTGATTAATCCTTTGGCGTTGAGTACATACCCATTACCAGCAAATGGATCTATATACCAAGTTTCGACCAATTTAATTGTGGCACCAGGTTTTGGTGAATATTCTTCTGACGAATTAATTTATCAAGGAAATTCTTTAGAAACTGCAACTTATGTTGGTACGGTTCTTAGTTTTGACCCAGCATCCGATATTGTAAGCATCATAAATATATCAGGTTCACCAACACTCAATGCAACAATTTTTGGCAACACATCAAAAACTGCCAGAACTTTATTAACAGTAAGCACACCAGACTTTATACCTTTCTCAGGATATATGGCATTAATTGAAAATAGAAGTGGTGTTCAAAGAAGTTCTGACGGAATAGAACAATTTAAGTTTGTACTCGGATTTTAAAGGAAAAAAATGTCCCTGAATTTTAATGTATCCCCTTACTATGACGATTTCGATCCAGCCAAAAATTACTATCGAGTTCTTTTTAAACCCGGTTATGCTGTACAAGCACGTGAATTAACCCAATCACAATCCATTTTACAAAATCAAATCAGTAATTTTGCTGATAATATTTTTGCATCGAATTCACCTGTTACTGGTGGTCAAGTAACAACAAACTTAAATTGTTTTTACATTAAATTACAACCAACATATAATAATGCTTCATATGATGTTACTGAATTCCTAGGTACATCAGTTCAAGATGCACAAGGTGTAGTACTTGCTAAAGTTGTTGCTGCTATTCCTGCCACAGGTACTGCCGGTGTTGGTGATCCTCCTACATTAATTGTAACTTATAAGTCTGGTAATCAATTTACTGACGGTGATGTAGTTTATGTAACAGGATCAAATCTTGCAGCTCAAGCACAACTTACCGGTTCGACTGGCACAAGTTCTATTGCTTCTATTGCACAAGGCGTATTTTACATTTCTGGTAGTTATGTTAATTCTGCCGGTGAAACAATTTCCAATGGTACATTTGTTCAAGTTAACCCACAAACTGTGGTATTAGACAAATATGATAGTACACCTAACCTTCGTGTAGGTTTAAATATCACAGAAACAATTCACGATTATATTGATGATGCCTCCTTGTTGGATCCAGCGGTTGGAGCATCAAATTATCAAGCACCAGGTGCTGACAGATATCAAATCACTTTGACTCTGGAGACTCGTCCATTGACTTTTGGTGATGATGACGGATTCATCGAATTGCTTCGTATTACCGATGGTAATATTGCCAAATTGGTAGATGGTTCAGTATATTCAGTTATTGATGACTACTTTGCCAAACGTGAATATGAAACAAATGGTGATTATGTTGTTAACAACTTCAAATTAACTCCAAAAACAAATACAGCAGATTCTTCAAACAACACTTACATTATGAGTGTTGGTAAAGGTTTAGCATACGTACACGGATATCGTGTAGAAAGCACAACTAACGTAGATTTGGTTACTGATCGTGCTAGAACAACGGCTTCACAAAATAACAATCCAACATATTTGTCTTTTGGTAATTACATTTATGTTAATACTGTTCGTGGTGCCAACGGTACATTCTTTGATACCACAACACAACAAAATATCGATTTACATGCCGTACCATCAGCAAACGTAAACATTTCTTCTACTGCAGCATACAACTCTACACTTGTGGCATCTGCTAATGTGCGTTCATTAGTTTATGACCACGACACTAGTGATGCCTTGGCAAACACTTATGTGTACAAGATGTTTGTTAATAACTTACAATTAAATGCTCCAACAGGTACAGCAGTTTCAGCAACATCTAACACAATTACTTTCCCAAGTAGTTTCTCATCATGTAATTCGGCATATGTTGGTGCAACAATTGCTATTAATTCTGGTGTTGATGCTGGAGATTTTAGAACTATTACTGCTTACAATGGATCTACACAAACTGCCACAGTTAATCAAAACTGGACAACAATTCCAAATAATACATCAGTATTCTCAATTAATTACACAATTGGTTCAGCCAATTCTGTTGTTGCTGCAACCAAAACTTCTTTCCCAGCAACAATCGATGGTACTGCAACAATAGATCCAACAGGACAATACCTTGGCCAAACAATTTTAGAAAACCCAGGTTCACCAGAGTTAATTTGGACAATTGGTAGTCCATATGTTGCCTCATTAAGCGGCACATCTTATACAACTCAACAAGAGTGGAGAAATGTATCCTTCGTTAATGCTGGTTCAGGTGTTTCTGCTCAGTTAAGTTATTCTGGTTATGGTAATGTTGTTCGACATTTTGGTACACCAAGTACTACATTAAGTAACACTTTGGTTAAACAGAACTATACTATTGTTGTCACAAACAAAGGTTCAAATTCAACTATCAATGTTGGTGACATACTTACAGTTACAACAGGATCACGTTCTATTTCTTTAGATGCCACAGGAACTATTGCTACTGTTGCTTTCCCTGACTTGTCAACATTTACTGCCACAATTATTGCTACTGTGTTTGTTGAAAATGCTGATAGTACAGGTTACATTCTTAAAGGTAAAAATTTAATCAATGCCAATACAGGAACAGTTAATCTGTCTGGCACTCAAGTTAATACCTATACATTTGTTGATAATACAACATATAATCCTATTCCAGCATTATCATCAACTGGCCAAGTATACATTCAACATGCTGGTTTAGTAACACCTGGAACAAAACAAAGTCTTTATTTGTCTGACGTTAAGAATATTGTACAAATTATTGACACAGGAAGTCCAAGTGTTGTACCAACAGCAGCTATGTTAGGTACAGGTTCACCTTACGATGTTACATCACATTATACTTTTGATAATGGCCAACGTGACGGTTATTATGACCACGCAGGAATCACATTGGTACCTGGAGCACCACAACCTTCAGGTAACTTATTGGTATTGTTAAACTACTATCAACATACTGGTGGTGATGGATACTTCTCAGTACAATCATACTTGGCTTCTTCTAGTCCAGAACATTATCAACAAATTCCACAGTACACAAGTACACACGGAACATTGTATTCTTTAAGAGATTCTGTTGACTTTAGACCTGCTCGTTTAAATGCTCAATCTGCATTTGTATTCCGTTATTCAAATTCTGGTAATGAACAAGGTGTATTGATTCCTGTTGATTCGACTTTATTTGAAGGTAACTATTCATACTACTTGGGTCGTCAAGATTACTTGGTATTGAGTAAAGATAGAACCTTCCAAATCATCGAAGGTGCTCCATCTATCAATCCTATATTACCTGCTACACCAAACGGTTCATTGATTCTTGCTCAGCTTTCACATAACCCATACACAGGATATATTCCATCTGAAGCGCCGGCTGGATATGTTCCTGATTTATCTGTCGTAGGTGTTCAACACAAACGATACACAATGGCTGATATTGGTGCTTTGGATACTCGTATTAGTAATGTTGAATATTATACATCGTTGAGTTTATTGGAACAAAACGCACAGTCATTACAAATCTCTGACGCCTACGGTTTAAATCGATTCAAAAATGGTATTATGGTAGACGACTTCTCAAGTTATGCTACTGCTGATACTGCTAATCCTGATTATTCAGTATCGATTAACAAACGTACTAATCAGATGACAGCATTACAACATGTAAATAATTACCCATTAAAAGCATTGGCTTTAGCTTACAATATGGGTCTTTCTGCTGCCGATCAAAACAATACATTAGGTTACAACATTGGTTCTGATGGTCTTGTAAATTATTTCTCATTACCTTTCATTACTGCTAATGCTGTTGTACAACAATTTGCTTCAAGAACAGTTAATGTAAATCCTTTCTCTTTTGTTACTGAGCAAGGTACAATGTCATTAACACCAAACGTAGATAACTGGGTTGATAATAACCAGTCTCCTGCTTTGTTGATTACTGATCCTAACTTACAAGTATTCCAAGCAAATTCAGCAGCAATTAATATTTTATCTGCTGGTGATTGGCAAACCATTTCTGGTACATCATACAGTTCATCGGTATCCGTATTGAACCATGGTAATCCAAATGTACACAGTCCTTATGGATCAATTGTTGGTTATACCGCAACAACAACTTATACAAGTCAAACAAGTCAGCAATCAAACATCTTAGGTAACTACGATAGTATTGGTAACACATATTCATTGAATAATGGTTATATTACTGATGTTTCTGTATTGGCATATATTCAAGCACAAGAAGTTGTAGTATCTACTAAAAATCTATTGTTTAATACAACATTAGAAGCCTCTTTTGATGGACAAAACATTCAAAATTACATGCGTAAGACCAATGTAATTGAATTGAATAATGTTTCTGGTTCATTTAGTGTTGGTGATATTATTGGTTATTATTCATCTGGTGTGTTTACTGGTACAGCTAGTGTTATTGGTGTTCAAGTGTATCCAAATTCAACAACAGGTCAAGTTCGTCTGTATGTTGCCTCAGATCCTTATTCAACAACATATTCTGCATCTGATACTGTCGGTGAAACAATTCAAAATGCTTACTTTGACCAATATGGTAACTACGTTTCAACGACAGCCTCAGGTAAATTTGTAAGTCAAACACACAATGGTGGTCGTGTAATTGGTACAAATGGTACAAACACAGTTCTGTTATCAATTTTGGCTAATCCAAATAATAATTATTATAATGGCCAAACAATTTATTTCTGTGCTGGTACAGCTGGTGGAACACATGCAACCATCACAAGTTATGTTGGTTCAACAAGAACTGCAACATTGAGTACAACACTTAATATTGCTGCAAACGATGTGTATTCTATTGGACCAATGACTACTGATGAATATGGTTCATTCTATAGCATCTTTAATTTACCAGCAGGTACATTCCATACAGGTCAACGTGTATTACAGATTGACAATGGCCAAAATTTCAATGCCAACTCTTGGACAACATTTGCTCAAGCAACATTCTACGCTGAAGGTTTACAGACAATTTCACAAGAGGTTGATTTTGGTGCTTCTCCTTCCGGTGCAAAAAATACATTTACACAAACAAATCAACAAACAACTTCAAATATTGTAACAACATATAGTCCTTATGACCCTGTTGCACAAACATTTGAAATTTCTACTGACAATTATCCAAATGGATTATTCTTGAACTCTATTAAAGTGTTCTTTGCTTCCAAACCAGCAGATAATTCACCAATTACATTGTCAATTGTTGGTACATTAAATGGTTATCCAAATGGTTCAACACTAGATCATTCTATTGTTACTTTGACACCAGATCAAATCAAGGTATCACAAACTCCACAATATTTGGATCCAACAGCATACACAGAATTTGAATTTAGTGCTCCTGTTTATATCCAACCAAACACATTGTATGCCTTTATTCTGAAATCAAATTCAGATGGATATAATGTTTGGACAGCAGCATCTGGTGATATTGCTTTGACATCATCTGTTAAAAACTTACCAACAGACCCAAATCCTTCTGTAATAACTAAGATTGGTTCTGCTCCGTATATTGGTGCTCTATTCTTATCACAAAACTCACAAACTTGGACTGCTGACCAGAACCAAGACTTGATGTTTGTGATGGATAATTGTGTATTCAATACAAGTGTACAACCTACCGTTGAGTTCGTTGTTCCTAATAAGTTACCACATTGTACATTGGTGGATCAATCATTGAATTATTTCAATAATGCCAATAATGTTCCAAATACAGTAACAACAATTTCATCAACAAACTCTTACGTTGATGCTTTTAACGTAACTACAACTGATTTTGTTCCAACTGCAACTGGAATTGAATACCAATACAATGCAACATTAACTTCTGGTACAATGACAGGGTTTACAAGTATTACTCCAGGTAAATATGGTACATCTACACCAGATAACATTTATTTGAATGATGGCCAAGGTGAACGTGTATTGATTGCTAACTCAAATTCTTCATTTATTGTTGAAGCAACTTTATCATCTAATGATCCATTTGTAAGTCCAGTTATTTCTGATGCAGGATTATCAACATTTGCTATTAACTGGAACATCAATAATTTGAGTTTGTCTAACAACTTAATTAACATCATTAATGGTGGTACAGGTTATAGTAATTCAAATGTTGCAGTAACCATTTCAGCACCAACAGGTAAAAATGCTGTTCAGGCTACTGCTGTTGCCAATTTGAATTCTACTGGTAATGTAATCTCTATTTCCGTTACAGGTGGTGGCCAAGGTTACTTAACTACACCAACAATTACAATTACTGGATCAAACACTTCACAAGCTACAGCCAACGTCACAGGTGAAACATCTCCTTATGGTGGTCCTGCTACTGCTAAGTATGTTACCAAGAAAGTTGTGTTGGCACCAGGAAACGATTCTGGTGACTTGAATGTGACTGTAACTGCTTATCGTCCTGTAAATACGGATATCAACGTATATTACAAGATTTTAAGTCGTAACGATACACAAACATTTGAAAGTGGTAACTGGCAGTTAATGACTAAGACAAATAGTTCTGATAACAACTATTCACAGTCAAGATCAGACCTACAAGATTACACTTTTGCTCCTGGTACAAATGGTACAGATCAAGGTTATGTAAGTTATGTAAGTTCAAATGGTCAAACATATACATCTTTCAGTCAGTTTGCTATTAAGATTGTATTGACATCAACAGATAAAACTGCTGTGCCATTTGCAACAAGTTTACAAGCAATTGCTCTTCCTTCTAACGTTAATACCACAAACTAATCATGTTAGTACAAATACCTAATACCACATTGGTTCGTGATACAACTTCCATGGCACTCATCAATAATGATAAGAATGGATTGCAAGAATATTATCGTCAAAGAAACCGTTTAGCCAATCAGGCAAGTGAAATAAATACCATGAAATCAGACATCAATAATATAAAAGAAGATTTAGGTGAGTTAAAAACATTATTGATTCAACTATTAGAAAAGAGCAATTAACACATGGCTAATACAGTTACCCTATTAAATTACGCTAATACCTTTGGTGATTGGGTTGTTACAACCAATAATTTGGCAGTTGAAAATAATAACCTGGCAGCTAATAATTATATTAAGCCATCAGGAACTCTTTATTTAAATGATTCAATCTTAGGTCTCCAAGTTGGTAATAATGCTGTTATTGCTGGCCAATTACAAGTTCAAGGCATTGGTTCTTCAGCGTATATTCAAAATAATCTTCGAGTTGATACACAAGTATATTTTACCAATACATCATTAGGTTTAACAAACTCAGGACAAGCAAATATTGGTGGTCCTTTATTCGCATTAGGTTCTAACAATGGATTACAAGTTGCCAATTCTGCTACAATTGGTGGTAATGTTATTGTTTATAAAACCAGTACCTTGGTTGGTGCAGCAAACGTAGGAAATACTCTTAATGTTATTGGTGCCACCACATTAGCTAACACATTAAACGTATCTCAACTTGCTATTTTTTCAGCAAATATTAATGCAAGTAAATATATTAATGTAACAAATGATGTTAATGCTACCGATTTTATTGCTTTACAATCAATGGTTACACCATTTATGAATGTAACCAATAATATGGTTGTTGCCAACAACTCAGTTCTTGGCGGCAGTTTGTCGGTTCTTGGTTCAAATCTTGCATTACAAGTTGCTAATTCTGCTACAATTGGCGGTAACGTTATTGTTTACCAAAATAGTACTTTAGTGGGTGCAGCAAACGTAGGAAATACATTAAATGTAATTGGTGCCACTTCACTACAAAATACATTATCTGTTACACAAAATGCTACTTTTTCAGCAAATATTAATGCAAGTAAATATATTAATGTAACAAATGATGTTAATGCAAATAATTTTATTGCATCTCAAACTGTACAAACTTCATATGCAATAATTAATAACAATGCTACTATTGGTAACAATCTTACTATTGGCAATGCATTGAATGTCGTAGGCAATACATATCTTCATGCAATACAATCAAATACTATTACTACAACTACAGATTTATTGGTAGCAAATGGTACTATTAGTAACCAAATTCATGCAAATAATGGAATTTCTGGTACCACATTAAGTCTTTCACAAACAGCTAACATAGATAGTATCACAGCAAATACTGCTATTGTTACTCCTTCACTTACTGTAGCATCAACACTAAACGGATATAATGCCAATATGACGGCAAATTCCATGTCTGTTGGTACTGGAGGATTGAGTGTTGCCGGTAACTTTACAATTAATGGTACAACAGTTTACAATACCAATCAATTTACATTAAGTGCGGCCACACCAAATCAAACCGCAAGTTTTAATGTATACAGAACTCCTGGTGCCAATGCTTCTATTAAATGGGACCAGGCAAACACATATTGGTCTATTGCTGATGTTGCAGCTAATGGATATTATTATAGAATTTTAACAAATGAATACATAACCGACAATGTAATTTCATTAAGTACAACTTCTGTGGCTAGTGCCAATGTTGCCAATGCATTAAATAATAGTATTAATACTAACGTAAACAATTTACAGACACAAATTACATCCAATGTAAATTCATTACAAACTCAAATTACATCGAATGTAAACTCATTACAAACTCAAATTACATCGAATGTAAGTTCGTTGCAAACACAGCTTACATCTAATGTAAATTCACTGCAAACACAGATTACATCAAATTTCAATAATCTAGAAACACAGATTACAGCAAATGTAAATTCGTTGCAAACACAGATTACATCAAATAGTGCATCATTACAAACACAGATCACTTCAAATGTAAATTCGTTACAAGCTCAAATTACATCTAATACCGTTTCTTTACAGAGTCAAATTACAGCCAACGTTAATTATCTGAACGGTGTAGAAACTTCACAAAACACCAATATTAGTGCTGTTAACAATTTTGCTCAATCGGCATACAATAAGGCAAACACTGGATCTGGTACATTTGTTGGTACGTCAGGTACCGCAGTATCAAATAATGGTGTGATAACATTCCTTGGTGGTTATGGTGAAACAATTACAGGAACATCAAATACTTTAACTATTAGTTCTGCTCAAGACCTCAGGACCACTGCTTCTCCTACTTTTGCCGGTTTAACGATTACTGGTTCAAGTTCATTAGGAGGAACACCAACAGCACCAACCGCAACAAACGGAACCAATACCACTCAAATTGCTACGACAGCTTTTGTTTTAAATGAGTTAGGTTCTGGTGGTACGTTTGGAATGAACATTTCAGGTAATTCTGGAACAACATCACAAACCAATTTCTCAAATTTGACGATTGGTGGAAGTCAAGTATTGGATGCTTCAAACTATAATAGTTATGCACCTTCATTGACTGGCGGTGGTGCTTCCGGCACTTGGGGTATCAGTATTACAGGTACTTCAACAGGTATGGGTAATGAAACTTTCCATGATAGTCCGAGTACTCCTTTAACCTACACACTTGGAAGTAATGGTAATGGAGGTGGTTTTTATATGGTACCAACCTCTAACTATATTACTACTTCAACTATCGGTTCACAATCAGTAAACTATGCAAGTACTTCCGGTACAGCAACAAACGTTTCTGGAGGTACTGTATCGGCATCAACAGGAACTTTTAGTGGTGCTGTTAGTATCAACGGTTATCAATTAATACGATACGACAGTTATAATACTTTATGGAATGCAGGTGGCACTACTACTCGTATTGTCAATCAAGCTTATAACGCACAGATTTGGGGTTGTGATAATTCCGGTAATACAGTTGCTGCCGGTAACGTAACTGCTTATTCTGATGAAAGATTGAAGAAAAACTGGAGAAATTTGACATCAGATTTTGTAACTCAAATGGCTACAGTTAAAAATGGTGTATATGATCGTATTGACAATGAAATGACTCAGGTTGGTGTTTCTGCTCAGTCGTTACAAAAAGTGATGCCAGAGGCTGTTATGGAAGATGAGGATGGTACATTATCTGTTTCTTATGGTAATGCTGCACTGGCCGCTGTAGTCGAACTTTCCAAAGAAATCGTCAAATTACGAGCAGAAATCGAAGAACTCAAGAAAAAGTAAAATTTCGATTTTTTGCGTTCCAGCTCAAGAATTTTTTGAGCGCAATCCTAGAGTCCAAATAGCGCATTTACTTTTGAGCTAAGGTGGCAATTGACATAAATATCCAATAGGATAATAACAATATTCAGGAATTTAAATGCCGGCAGCTTATCAAGACCTTTATATCGAACAAGGAACGACATATTCAACATCTATTACATTAGATGACGTATACAATGACATTTTTGATTTGTCTGGTTTTACTGCTCAGGCAAAAATGAAATCTTCTTATTATACTGCCAACGTTGCAGCATCATTTTCCGCCACTATTAGTTCAGGTTCAGGAACAATCACACTGGAATTAGATGCACCAACAACATCTAATATTGCACCAGGTCGTTATGTTTATGATACCATTATTATCGATCCATCCCAAAACGTGACTAGAATTTTAGAAGGTATTGTGCAAGTTGCTCCAGGCGTTACTGGTATCAATAGTTTCTCAATTTCGGAGTAATAAATGGGACAAGTTATAGGGACAGTAAACGTCCAAGTAGGCACAGCAACAAGCCCAAGAGTAAATTCAATCAGTTATGGTGGTAAAAATACCATCAAGGGTGCTACTGACTTTAATTTTTCTGGAGCAACCAATGAAGATGTTATCTCATATCAAGCAAATACCAATTCATTCATAATGGCACCAGCAAGTTCTCTAATTACGAATATTGACGGAGGGTTTTTCTAAGTGTCTAATACAGTCATACAGATACTCCGTTCGTATACATCAAATACACCTAATTCATTAGCTGATGGGCAAATGGCCTATTCATTTATTTCCAATACTTTGTTTATTGGAGATGCAAATAATGAAATTATTCCAATTGGTGGTGAATCATATATTCTTCAGTTAATTGATGTCAATGCTAATCAAAATGTACAAATACAAGCATCTTTTAATCAGGCTAATGCGGCTTACAATCAAGCCAATGCAGCATTTAATGCAGCAAATACTGCTAATCCATATTCAATTTCATCTTATAATCAAGCTAATGCAGCTACAAATTCAGCACAAGCTGCATACAATCAAGCAAATGCTACAAATCAATATGCTTATTCAGCTTATGCTCAAGCCAATGCGGCTACATTCTCTGCTCAAGCGGCATATAACAGTGCTAACGCAGCAATTTCACAAATTGCGGCTAATACGGCATATCAAGTAGGTGTTAATACTACACAGAATAATCAAATTCTTGCTGTAAATACCTATGCCACTTCTGGTTACAATCAAGCAAATACTACAACTGCTAATTTGGCAGCTAATATTATTTACTTCCAGTCTGTAACTAATACTATCAATGCCAATGTTGTTGCCGTTAATACTTACGCTCAATCTGGTTACAATCAAGCAAACTTGACAAACACCTATGCAACATCAGGTTATGCTCAGGCCAACGCTGCTACAAACTCTGCACAATCAGTTTATAACTTTGCTAACAACATTTCTACTGAAGCAAACTCAGCGTACAATCTAGCAAATACTGTAAGTACCACAGCAAATGCCTCTTATTTACAGGCCAATGCTGCTACTAATTCTGCCCAATTTGCCTATAACAATAGTAATTCAGCATACACACAGGCTAATGCGGCAACCAACTCAGCTCAAGCGGCATATAATACTGCCAATACTGCTGGTGCCAATACTGTATACATTACTGGTGGTTTAAATACTGCTAATGCAAATATTGCTTATCTTCTTGGTGTAGAATTAACTCAGAACTCTGCTTCATTGGCAATCAACAACTATGCCAATTCTGCCTATAACCAAGCAAACTTAACCAATACTTACGCTACATCTGGATATGCTCAGGCTAATGCTGCCACAGCATCTGCTCAGTCTGGTTACAACCTTGCCAATACTGTAAGTACATATGCTAACTCAGCATATAGTCTTGCTAATACAGTTTCTACAACTGCCAATGCAGCATACAATCAAGCCAATCTAACCAATACATATGCCACTTCAGCATATGGTCAGGCAAACGCAGCAACTGCTTCAGCACAGTCAGTATACAATTTTGCTAATAACATTTCTACTGAAGCAAATTCAGCATACAACCTTGCTAATACTGTTTCAACCACAGCAAATGCGGCATATTTACAAGCAAATGCTGCCACAAACTCAGCACAGTCTGTATACAATTTTGCCAATAATATATCTACTGAAGCAAACTCAGCATATAACTTAGCAAATACTATATCAACTTATGCTAATGCTGCCTATAGTTTAGCAAATACAGTTTCAACTACAGCAAACGCAGCCTACTTACAGGCTAATGCGGCTACAGTATCGGCTCAATCTGTATATAACTTTGCTAACAATATATCAACAGAAGCAAACTCAGCATATAATCTGGCTAACACAGTCTCGACTACTGCTAATGCTTCTTACTTACAAGCCAATGCCGCTACCAATTCAGCACAATCTGGATACAATTTAGCCAATACTGTAAGTACATACGCTAATGCCGCTTATAGTTTAGCAAATACCGTAAGTACTACTGCTAATGCTTCTTACTTACAAGCCAATGCCGCTACCAATTCAGCACAATCGGTTTATAACTTTGCTAATAATATTTCTACTCATGCAAATTCAGCGTATGATTTAGCTAATACTGTTAGTACTACTGCTAATGCGGCTTATGTACAAGCCAATGCAGCTACAAACTCAGCACAAGCGGCATACAATTTTGCCAATACTAAGTTTAGTTCTTCTGGTGGTACAATCAATGGTAACACAAGTATCATTGGTAACTTAACTGTATCAGGTAATATTGCTGTAACAGGTAACGTAATCAATCAAACCATCACAGGTAATACTGGTCAGTTCTTTGGTTACACATCAAACGGTTTTAATGCTTTATATGCTGGTATTCCAACAGGATACTTCTTAGAACCACAAATGGTCTTGCAGTTGTCCAGTAATTATAATGGTTATGCTGGTCTCAACATGCAGAACATTAATAATGGTGCTAACTCATCGGCAGATTATTTCATTACTGCTGACAATGGAACAATTAATGATGGTTTCCTTGACTTAGGTTTAGCAAGTAGTACATATAATTACCCTGGTTATAATATAATTAAACCAAATGATGCTTATTTGATTGCTGCTGGTAATACAACAACCGGTGGTGGTAACATGATTATCTCTACTGCTTTCAATAATGATATTGTGATGGCGGTAGGTGGTACCACAACAGACAAAGAGGTAATGCGTGTATCAGCATCAGGTAATAATGTTGTAATCAAATCTATTGTAGATAGTACAAGTACAACAACTGGTGCCTTACAAATTGCTGGTGGCCTTGGTGTTCAAGGTAATGTAACTGCTTCTGCTGTATGGATTAATAACACCAACATATTACCGTACTTACAAGGTGTTAACCTTACACAAAATACTGCTACATTGGCAATTAATAATTATGCCAACTCAGCATACTTACAAGCAAACGCAGCCACAAACTCAGCACAGTTTGCTTACACTAATAGCAACTCAGCATACACACAAGCAAATGCCGCTACAGTATCAGCACAGTCTGGATATAATTTAGC
>Ga0164296_1000811_pt1 | contig 35474 bp, 40 predicted proteins | sample GEODES057metaG_FD_113533 | JGI IMG/M metagenome (GOLD analysis project Ga0164296, IMG submission 113533) | Dystrophic lake water microbial communities from Trout Bog Lake, Wisconsin, USA - GEODES057 metaG | ecosystem: Environmental > Aquatic > Freshwater > Lake | place: USA: Trout Bog Lake...
CGTGCAACAGATCATGCCGCCAATGACCTACGGGCCAGATTTGCCGACCATGATTATGAGGGCCTGCGCGCCCGCGGCGCGGACATTCGATCCGCAACGATTGCCGATCTTGAGACACACCTCAATCGCCTCGTTGCCGCCTTTGCCGCGAATGGGGTGCATGTCCATATGGCCGCTGACGCTGCCCAGGCGCGTGCACATATCCGCCGAATTTGTCGTGAGGCGGGTGCACGTCGGGTGGTGAAGGTGAAATCGATGGCCACCGAAGAAATTGAGCTCAATCCCGCACTTATTGCAGATGGCTTGACCGTCACCGAAACCGATCTTGGCGAATATGTGGTGCAGCTCGACAACGATCGCCCCTCGCACATCATCGCCCCCATCATTCATAAGACCCGCGAGGAAGTGCGCCAAAGCCTGTCACGGGTCGCCGGACGCGAGTTGCCCGATGACGCATCGGAGCTGACAGGGTTTGCCCGCGAGACCTTGCGCGATGCCTTTATGGACGCAGATGTCGGCATTAGCGGCGCAAATTTTGGGGTTGCGGAATCCGGCACGGTGGTGTTGGTGACCAACGAAGGCAATGGCCGGATGTCGACCTCTCTGCCGCGCGTGCATATCTCGTTGATGGGGATCGAGCGGGTCCTGCCCCGTTTGGATGACCTTGCGGTCATGCTGCCACTGCTCACCGGGGCAGGCACGGGGCAGCTGATTACCACCTACGTCACCATGATCTCGGGACCTCGAGGTGCCAACGACCCCGATGGGCCGGAGCAGATGCATGTGGTCTTACTCGACAATGGGCGCCGGGCGTTGCTGGGAACCGAGTACCAGGATGTCCTCCACTGTATTCGCTGCGGCGCCTGCCAAAACGTCTGCCCGGTGTATCGCCAAGTCGGCGGACATGCCTACGGCTGGGTCTACGGTGGCCCGATCGGCGCAGTTCTCACCCCGTTGTTTCGGGGCCAACAGGATGGCGGCGAGCTGCCGCAGGCCAGCTCACTGTGCGGCGCATGTGACGACATTTGCCCGGTGAAGATTCCCTTGCATGATTTGCTACTGCGGCTGCGTCGTCAGCGCGTGGATGAGGGCGCGGCACCATTCACCGAGCGTCTGGTTGCATCGGTGTGGGCCTGGGTGTGGTCGTCGGCGTGGCGCTATCGCGTGGTGTCGCGAATTGCGAGCCGCCTGATGCAGATAAGCTGGATGCGTCGGGTGCTGGTCCGGCGCGGGCCGCTTGCCGGGTGGGCACATGGGCGATCGGTTCCAATGCCTGCACGACGGCCATTTCATGCGCGCCGATCTCATGACTGAACCTGCAGAATTGTGGCGCATTGCGCCGACCGAATTGCGCCCGGACGAGGATCCGCATACGCGCTTTTTGGCGGAGGTGGCAAAGGTCAGCGGGACGAGCGCGCGGTGTACGTCGGCAGAATTAGTCGAGGAAATCGTGCGTCAGATCAGCTCCTCGCCGACGCAGCAGATTGCGCTGACCGCAGATCTCGGTGATGCGCGTCCGGTGATTGGACGCGCGCTCATCGACGCCGGCCACGATGTCTATGACTATGAGCGAATCGCTGATGATCGCCAGACCGTGCGTCATCTTGATGTCACCGTGACCGGATGCCTTGCCGCGGTCGCAGCAACGGGATCGATTGTCACCGGTGGGAGCGCGGGACGGGGTGGGGCACTTGTCGCCCCGACACACATCTGTGTGGTCGAGGCCCGTCGAGTGGTTGCAGGACTCGCTGATTTGATGCGTCTCGCGCCACGCCTTGGCGCGGGATCAATGATTGCGTTGCAGTCGGGTCCCAGCCGGACTGCCGACATCGAAAAGACGTTGATCATTGGTGTCCATGGCCCGAAGCGAGTGCACGTCATCGTGCTTGATGGGGTCGTGACGACGCCGTAGTCCGGTGCGCAGCATCTGCGTGTCGATCACATAACGTCATGGGAGAGCGCAATCTGGCGAGAACAGGTTCCTCCCTGAGGTGCCTTCGCAGCCAGAATTAAATCTTAGTTAAGGTGACTCAAGTCGGTACGGAGATGACTTGACAATAGCCGACTAAGATTTAACATCGGGACAGCGAGATGATCTGCATCGACGAACCGGACTCTCCGGTTCGCATGAGGAGGCGACACAGCACATGGGAAAGACGATCGGCATTGACCTGGGAACAACCAACTCCTGCATCGCGGTATTGACAGGTGGTGAACCAGAGGTCATTCCAAATTCCGAAGGTGGCCGCACGACCCCATCGGTCGTCGGTTTTTCCAAGAGTGGCGAGCGACTGGTCGGCACCGTGGCCCGTCGACAAGCCGTCACCAACCCCGAGAACACCGTCTTCAGCGTGAAGCGATTCATGGGGCGCAAGTTCGGAGAGGTCTCCGACGAGATGGCGATGGTGCCGTACAGCGTCGTGCAAGGGCCCAATGGCGATGCACGCATTTCTGCAGATGACAAGGAATTCGCTCCGCCGGAGATCAGCGCAATGATCCTGCAAAAGCTCAAGGCTGACGCAGAGGCATACCTGGGTGAAGAGGTGACCGATGCGGTGATTACCGTGCCCGCCTACTTCAACGATGCCCAGCGCCAAGCCACCAAAGACGCAGGAAAGATTGCCGGCCTTGAGGTCAAGCGCATCATCAACGAGCCAACTGCAGCAGCCCTTGCCTACGGACTCGATAAGCAAAACGATGAAATCGTCTTGGTCTTCGACCTCGGCGGTGGCACCTTCGACGTCTCGGTGCTCGAGATGGGCGATGGGGTCTTTGAAGTGAAGGCAACCAAGGGCGATAACCACCTCGGGGGCGATGACTTCGATAAGGCAATCGTCGACTGGATGGTCGCGGAATTTAAGCGCGACCAGGCAATCGATTTGAGTGTTGACAAGATGGCGCTTCAGCGGCTCTATGAGGCAGCAGAAAAGGCCAAAATTGAGTTGTCGACGACGACCTCGACGCAGATCAATCTGCCATTTGTGACCGCCGACCAAAGCGGACCGAAGCACTTGGACCTGCAGCTGACCCGCGCCAAGCTTGAGGACCTTGCGCGTCCGCTGTTGGAGCGGCTGACCCAGCCAACCCGACAAGCCCTCGAGGAATCGGGTGTCGCCAGCAAGATCGACCACGTCGTCCTCGTCGGCGGTATGAGCCGTATGCCTGCGGTGCAGGAGCGCGTGCGTGAGATCACCGGCAAAGAGCCCAACAAGGGCGTGAATCCGGATGAGGTGGTCGCAGTCGGTGCCGCAATTCAGGCCGGTGTGTTGGCGGGCGAGGTCAAAGATGTCCTGCTGCTCGATGTGACCCCTCTGTCGCTCGGTATTGAGACCAAGGGTGGCGTGTTTACCAAGCTCATCGAGCGCAATACCACGATTCCTACCCGCAAGAGCGAAGTGTTCTCGACCGCCGATGACAATCAGAATCAGGTGGAAATTCACGTGCTGCAGGGCGAGCGCGAGATGGCCTCCTACAACCGCACCCTGGGCAAGTTCAACCTGGTGGGCATTCCCTCTGCGCCCCGTGGAGTCCCGCAAATTGAGGTGACCTTCGACATCGATGCAAACGGCATCGTGAATGTGTCAGCGAAGGACCTTGGGACCAACAATGAGCAAAAGATTGAGATTCGCGCATCATCGGGGCTCGGTGATGATGAGATCCAGCAAATGGTGCAGGATGCCGAATCACACGCCGAGGACGATCGACGTCTGCGCCAGCTCGCCGATGCCCGCAACCAGGCAGAGGCACGTGTGCACGAGGCCGAGCGTCAAGTCAAAGACAATGGCGACAAGGTTGACGAGGCCCTGCGGGCTGAGCTCACCACGGCAATTGAGTCGGCGAAGAGCGCGGCCGAGGGCGAGGATGTTGCACACATTGAGTCTGCAACCCAAGCCTTGACCGACGCCTTGCACAAGATGTCAGAAGAGATTTATCGTCACGCAAGCGCCCAGCAAGAGGCGGAAGCTGCCGGTGGCGCCGGCCAGGCCGAGACGGTGGAGGACGCCGAGTACGAGATCGTTGATGACGACGCGACCACCACTGCGTGAGGTGCGGGGCATGAATACAACGGCACCAACGTGCATGAGGATTGAGGGTGCGGCGTGAACATCTCTGATGAACACGAGCCTCCAATGGATGAATCGGCGATGGGGGCGGGCGAGACGCCCGTCCCTTGGCCACCCGAGGAGTCTTTATCTGCACATGAGTTAGAGCTCGATACGGAGCTGTTGCCAACCCATGAACAGATGGAGTCATTGCGTCGCGAGCGGGATGAATATCTCGATCAGTTGCAACGCATGACCGCGGAATTCGCCAATTTTCGCCGACGCATGGAGCGCGATCGCGCGGCAATGTCGAGCGCGGCAACACGCAATGTGATCCTGCAAGTACTGCCCGTCCTCGACAATCTCGAGCGTGGGGTGGACGCCCTGCGCCAACAGGGTTCACCGCTGGCCGAAGGGGTCGAGATGGTGCGCGTACAACTCGCTCAGGTGTTGACGGCCAATGGGGTCCAGGAGGTCGATGCACATGGTCAGCTCCTCGATCCCAATGTGCATGATGCGATCGCCTCTGAGCCGACGGATACGCATCCTGAAGGGGTGATTGTGACGGTGGTCGAGAAGGGCTATCGGACCGAACAGGGCGTGCTGCGCGCAGCAAAGGTGGTTGTGGCGAGCGCCCCGATCACACCAGAACCTGGTTCGGCGGAGGCCTAGATCGCCATGCCAGGGGATGACCTCTACGCAATTTTGGGTGTGGCAAAAACCGCCAGTGATGACGAGATAAAAAAGGCGTATCGCAAGCTGGCGCGTCAATACCACCCTGATGCGAACCAGGGCAATCCAGGTGCTGAGGATCGATTTAAAGAAATCTCGCATGCCCACGATGTCTTGTCGGATCCCGCGAAGCGTCGCGAGTACGACGCTGCGCGCGCCTTCGGCGGTCGCATGCCTCCCGGCAGTGGAGCGGGGGGCGCGGGATTTGGGGATTTCAGTGACATCTTTAGTGACATGTTCCGGCGTGGAGGGCCCTCTCGAGGCGCCCCCCAACAGGCGCCACCACGTGGCGGGGATGTCGAGGTCGAAGTGACGCTTTCATTTGATCAGGCAATGCAGGGTGCCCAGATTGTGGTGACCGCAGATATCAATGAGAGCTGTGCAACCTGCCAAGGGTCGGGTGCACGGCCCGGGACCAGCCCACAACTGTGTCCGGATTGCCGTGGCCGAGGGGTTTCCGGACGCGATCTTGGTGGATTCTCGCTGGGGCAGGCCTGTCATCGCTGTGGGGGCAACGGCACCATCATCGAGAACCCCTGTGGGACCTGCCATGGAAGTGGTACCACCAGCGCGCGCAAGCGGTACCCGGTCAAGATCCCACCGGGCGTCAAGGACGGAACTCGTGTCCGTCAAGCAGGCAAGGGCCAGGCGGGTCTACGCGGTGGCAAGTCGGGCGATCTGATTGTGATTACCCGGGTGACACCAAGTCGCATTTTTGTGCGCAATGGCGATGACCTTGCCCTTGATGTTCCGGTGACAATCGCTGAGGCGGCACTTGGTGCACAGATTGAGATTCCTACGATCGACGGACGCGTGAAGCTCACGGTTCCGGGGGGATCGCAAGATGGACGTGCACTCCGGGTACCCGGCCATGGCGCGCCAAAACTCAAGCATGCCGGACGCGGTGATTTGATTGCCAAGGTGCGCGTGCGGGTGCCGGACCATCTGAGTGATGCACAGCGCGAATTGTTGGAGCAGTACGCGGAACTGGGCCCCGATGACCCTCGTGCGGGGTTGTTTTCATGAGTGCCCATGAACCCCCAGAGGCCTACTACCTGATTGGAATTGTCGCGGAGTTGGCAGGGATGCATCCGCAGACACTGCGCCTGTACGAGCGCCGCGGACTTCTTCGCCCGCACCGAACTGCGGGCAAGACGCGCCGCTATACCGACGAGGACCTTGCGGTGCTTCGCAGGATTCAAGAGTTATCGCACGAGGGCCTCAACCTCGCGGGAATTGAGCGGGTGTTGGAGCTTGAGCGCACCATCGCAGCGGCTGAGATCCATTTGGCGGAATTGACCCAACAACTTGCCAACGAGCGCCAGATGCATCGTGAAGCGCTCGCCCAAACGCGCCGATCGATGCGCGCAGAGGTGGTCCTGGTGACGCGCACCGAGACCGCGCTTGTCCCTATTCGTCACACCATGAATCGCGATCGAGGGAGGTAGTGCAATGCCAGTTGAACAACTCACACAGCGGGCGCAGGCAGCCCTTGCAGATGCGGTTCGGATTGCGCACGAGCATTCTCACCAACAGGTTGTCCCTGAGCACCTCCTGATTGCAGTACTTGGGCAACCCGAGGGGTTAATTAATCCGCTGATCAGCGGTGCAGGGGCGCAGGTCGATGCCATACGCCGCGCAGCGCAGTTGGCGCTCAGTAAGCGCCCCGAGGTGCACGGCGGATCAAATGATCAGCAGCTCTCGGGCGATGTGCAAAAAGTGATCCGTCGTGCTGGGCAGGAAGCCGAGCGAATGAATGATGAATTCATTTCGACGGAGCACTTTCTGCTTGCGTTGATGATTGAGCCCTCTCCGGCACGGGACGCCCTCGCGCTCGGTGGCCTCACGGAAGCGATCATTCGCGACGGGGTGACCCATCTGCGTGGCGGAATGCGAGTGACGGATCCGCACCCTGAGTCGAAGTTCCAGGCACTGGCGCAATATGGACGCGACCTCACCGATGCTGCGCGCGACGGGTCACTGGACCCGGTGATCGGTCGTGATGAGGAGGTGCGTCGGGTGATTCAAGTCCTCTCGCGCCGGACCAAAAATAATCCGGTCTTGATCGGTGAACCAGGAGTGGGAAAAACCGCAATCGTCGAAGGACTCGCACAGCGCATTGTCAGCGGCGATGTGCCGGATGGATTACGTGACAAGCGTGTCGTCGCCCTCGATATGGGATCCTTGATTGCCGGGGCGAAGTTTCGCGGAGAGTTTGAAGATCGTCTCAAGGCGGTACTTGCAGAGATTGCCGCCGCCCACGGGCAGATCATTCTCTTTATTGATGAGCTTCACACGATCGTGGGTGCCGGGGCCGCAGAGGGCGCGGTGGATGCCGCAAACCTGTTAAAGCCGATGCTTGCCCGGGGCGAGTTGCGTGCGGTGGGGGCGACGACCCTGGATGAATATCGTGCCCATATTGAAAAAGACGCCGCGCTCGAGCGGCGCTTCCAGCCGGTCTTGGTGGGTGAACCAACGGTCGAGGCGACGATCGCCATCTTGCGTGGGCTCAAAGAGCGGTATGAAGTCCATCATGGCGTCCGTATTCAGGACGCGGCGCTCGTTGCGGCGGCACAGTTGTCGGATCGCTATATCACTGGTCGGTTTCTCCCCGACAAGGCAATCGATTTGATGGATGAGGCCGCGTCACGGTTGCGGATCGAGATTGACTCGGTACCGGCAGAACTCGATGTCGTGCAACGTCGCATCATGCAGCTTGAGATTGAAGAGCAGGCACTTGCCAAGGAAACCGACCACGCCTCCCAGATGCGGCGCGACGCCATTGGGCAGGAGCTCGGGGAGTTGCGCGAGGAAGCGGGCGGTATGCGCGCGCACTGGGAGCAAGAGCGTAGTGGGATCATGCGTATCCGCGATACCAAAGCGCAGATTGAGCAGGCGCGCGTGGAACTCGAACGCGCCGAACGCGAAGGCGATTTGAATGGGGCAGCGAGACTCATCTACGGAACGCTTCCCGAGCTCGAACGGGCGCTTGCATCTGCCAATGAGGATCTCGCACGGAACCAGTCGGAACGTCGGATGCTCAAAGAAGAGGTCGATGATCAGGATGTTGCAGAGGTGGTCTCCGTATGGACCCGCATCCCCGTTGCTCGACTCCTTGAAGGCGAGCTACAGAAGCTTCTTCATATGGAGGCGCGTCTGCATGAACGGGTCATTGGGCAAGACGACGCTGTTGAGGCAATCGCGAATGCATTGCGTCGGTCGCGCGCAGGGCTCTCGGACCCCAACCGGCCGATTGGGTCATTCATCTTTTTAGGGCCGACCGGAGTGGGTAAAACCGAGCTCGCAAAGACCCTTGCCGAGTTTATGTTCGACGACGAGCAGGCAATGGTGCGGATTGACATGTCGGAGTACATGGAAAAGCACTCAGTCGCACGACTGATTGGTGCCCCACCCGGGTATGTCGGTTTCGAGGAGGGCGGTCAGCTCACCGAGGCAATCCGCCGCCGCCCCTATGCCGTACTGCTCCTGGATGAGATTGAAAAAGCGCACCCGGATGTCTTCAACGTGCTGTTGCAGCTACTCGATGATGGGCGACTGACCGACGGTCAGGGGCGGGTCGTCGATTTCAAAAACGCAATTGTGATCATGACCAGCAATGTAGGAAGTCAGTTCCTCACCGATGGCATTGCCGAGGACATTGCCGAGGAACGCGCGCTCGGTGCGCTCCGCGAGGGTTTTCGCCCGGAGTTCTTGAATCGCATCGATGAGATTGTGGTGTTCAGGCGCCTAACTCGTGCCCAGATTGCCTCGATCGTCGATCTGCGCCTCGCATCCGTTCGTGCACGGGTCGCAGCCCGTGGCGTGGATCTGATTGTCCGGCCCGCTGCACGTGATCTGCTCGCCGAGGAGGGGTACGACCCGGTCTATGGGGCGCGCCCATTGAGTCGAGTGATTCGTAAGCGGGTGGAGGATGCGCTTGCCAAGGGGTTGCTTGGTGGCGACTTTTCCGAGGGTGATCAGGTCGTGCTCGATGTTGATGCAACGGGTGACTTGGCCTGTATCCCGGTCCACGCTGCCGTCCCAACGGCGTCGTAGGGAGTTATTGCAGCGGTGCGACGCGCTGCGGCTCGCCCCCTGGGGGCGGGTCACAGCGCGCATCGATGTGGACACCGCGATTGGCGAAGAGCTCCCCGGTCCTGCGCGCGGGTGTGACTGCGCCTTCAGTGGCGAACCCCAAATCGGCAATATGCATTTTCGCGCGACAGATGGGTTGCGTCTGGGCGGCAAATGCCGCTTCTGCCGCTTGGCGAGCAGCATCTTGACTGGATGCAATCACGATGACCTCCTCCTTTTGGAAGGGGCCTTCCCAGCCGCTCGACACGGCCCATATGTGCATGATTTCGTGCTCAGTCATCGCGCGCTTCGCCGACGAATGGGACGACGACCGCCCAATTGACGATTGGCCCTGTCAGGAAAGGCAAGGGCCCACTGGCGGCTGGCGTTTGCGACCATAACGATGCCGCCTGCGACCCCAAGCCCGAGTCCAAGTTGACGTGCGAGTCCACGAGAGGTCTGAGGAGGGATACACCCTCGGTAGATGAGCCCCGCGCAGCAGATCGCTCCGGCGATGAGTCCGGTGGTTGCGAGAATTTTGCGTACCGGGCCGTGGAGGGTGATGGTGTGGTGAATATCCCCGGCGATGGCGACGGCGCACACTGCACAGAGCGCAGCCCCAATAATGGCGATCTTGCTCCATCCCGTCGCCTCCCAGCCTGAGAGGGTGTCGGGGGATCCCACTGGCCCGATCGTCGTTGCGTACCAGGGCAAAAATACCGAGATAATCACAATGACGCCGCTGAGTGCCGCGAGCAGCGAGGGGCGGGTCGGTGAGGCGGGACGTGCCATGCCAATAGCGTACCGGGGTTCGGCGAACGCAACCAAAATGGGCGACGAATCGTGTCGAGAACGGCTCTGAATTGACGACCATCTCCGGGCGGGCTGCTACGCTCGCACGACAGACGAAGATTCCGGTAGTCCGCGAAGGAGACGCTCGTGCCAACGTACATCTTGCTCAGCACTCTTAGTCCCCATGGCGTCGGCACATTGAAGGCGAATCCCACACGCCTCAAGGAAGTGAATGCCGAGATCGAGCAGATGGGTGCGAAGGTTGTGCAGCAGTGGGCCGTCCTCGGCCCATACGACTTTGTCAATATCGTCGAAGCGGAAGATGAAAAGGTGATTGCCCGCGTATCGGTCGAACTTGCCGCCCGAGGCACCGCGCACTTTCAGACCCTGACGGCAATTCCGGTCGATGAGTTCCTCGCACTGCTGACCTAGTGGGATATTTGTGAGCATCGCAAAGAAGTTCAGCGGCGGAGTGGTGATTGTCGGCGCTGCGGCGCTCGTGGCCTCGCCACTTGCGGCACCAGTGCGCCTTCGGATTCGCACCCTTTTTGTCGGTGCGGGACGCCATCATGATCCTGTTGCACCATTCTGTGGTGCACCCTGTTATGCGCGCCCCGAGGGCAACGGCCTGGAGAACGTGCGCGAGCAGCGGGAACGCCTGCAATGACCATCTGGCGAGCCGAGATCCTTATCCCGGCTCATCGAATCGTCATTGCGCTGCGGGGCAATGATGTCGTTGAGGTGCACGGCGACGGTGGACCCTCGACCTTTCGCGCCTATCGGGGACTCCCAGAGGCCGTGCACGGAATGATCGCGTGGCCGAACACGGTGCTTGTCACCGGGGATGAGCGGATCGTGATTGACCCGGGCTATCAGACCCAGGGCGACATGCTTGTGGGTGCGCTCGGAGCGCGTGGGCTTCACCCCGACGACATCCAGACCGTCATCATGACGCACCTGCACTCCGACCATATCTCGGCGGTTCCGCAGCTTGGCAAGGTCACCCTCTATGTCCACGCAGATGAACTCGAGACACCATATGCACGCCGTCAACGCGGATGGCTTGATGCAGTCGATGTCCAGGTGCTTGACGGGTCAGAGGGGCAGATTCGTCCAGGCGTTGAGTGGTTTCATACCCCTGGGCACAGCCCTGGTCATATCGCACTCGTGATCGCGTCTGAGACCGGCCGAGTGGTCGTTGCCGGAGATACCATGGGCCCTGTCCCAGAATGGTTTGCAGAACGTAATCCGCCGCAGGAACTTGACTATCGTGACGACCATCTTGCTGCCTATCGGCGCATCGCGGCGCTCGCACCAAGTACGGTCATCCCGGGTCATTATCCGCCGTTTGTTCAGGAGTCTCACGAATGAGTGCATCTGTGTTGCGTCAACGACAGCGCTTTCTCGGCGCGGGAATCGCCGGAAACGCGGTATTTTTGGTGAGTCTGATACTTCCATGGTTTGATCTGGGCAGCTACGACAGCATGAGTGGATGGACGGTATTGCCGGCCGCGTGGGCGATCGCGCTGGTGAGTATCGCTGCGATTATCGGGTTCGTGGCAGAGATGAACGCGATGGTCCTGCCGCTGCACATTGCCCCATTGCGTGTCGCGGTTTATTGCTCGTCAATTCCGCTGTGGTTTGCCGGGACGTTGCTCATCGCTGGCGGCGGCACAGGTCGGTCGTGGGGACTTGTGATTGCGGTGCTCGGGTCGGTCATTGCCACCGTTGCTGCCACCCGCGTGGCGCCACTGCGTCGCCGATAGGCTTGATCAGACGGCCGCACGGGACGAAGGGGCATCATGGGACTTGTGGACAAGGCAAAGGGCGCGGCAAAAGGCGCTGTGGGGGCAGCCCAAAAAGGCCTTGATGAGGCGAAAGATGCGAGCCAGCTCTTTGCGTTAAAGCGCTCTGCAACCAGCCTCACCGAGCAGCTCGGGCACATCGTGTTTCGTCAGCATGAGGGTGAATCGGGGCTTGAATCCGAGGTTCGCCGCCTCGTCGATGAGCTGCGTGACGTGAAGCGCGAGATCCTTGAGCTCGAACAGGAGTAGCTGTTCGGCCGCATCCGCATCCCCGTTGCCGTCATACTGTTTGACATGTTGGTCGCGGCAATTACGGCTATCGTCATTCTCGTTGCGGTGCTTGCGCTTGGGCTGCGCACTCAGCGGGGATTGCGGGCGCAGATCATTGAGGCGGGGCGTGAGATATCGCACGCCCGCGGGCAGTTGCAGGCCAGTGACGCCCGCCGTACCGCCACCTTTGATCAGTTCCCAATCGCAGCAATTCGCATTGACACTGCGGGACGCATTCAGGAAATCAATGGGCCAGCACGCACGGAATTTCCTCACGTTGGAACGGGAACGAGCATTTTGGAGTCGTTCGGCGAGCACCGACTCTCGGATGAGGTCGCCAGTGCGCTCATCGATGGCCAATCACGCGCACTCGAGGTTCGTTTATTTGCGGATGCGCGGCGTACCTATCGCGTTGCGATCGAGGTGCTCGACATGCCAACCGGTCCGGAGGCGATTGTCTTCTTTACCGACTTTACCGATGCGGCGGCGTACCAGGAATTGCGGAGTCAGTTTTCCGCGAACGTTTCGCACGAGCTGCGCACACCACTCACTGGATTAGCGGGCCTTTTGGAAGCCCTCGGAGATCCGGAAATCGATGATGAGACCCATGCTCGATTTGTTGAGCGAGCATCGATGGAAGTGCAGCGTCTTGTTGCCCTCATCACCGATGTGCTGTTTCTGTCTGAGCTTGAGGCACCGAGTGGTGAGGTCGTGTCGACCAGCAGCGATCTGGCAAGTGCCGTTGGTGTCTCCGTCGAGGCATTGGCGCGTGTTGCCACAGAGGTGGGGGTACGGGTCGAGGTGGCCGTCGAGGGGCCAATATGGGTCCCGCTGACCGAGCGAATGAGTATCACCGTGGTGCAAAACCTCCTTGAGAACGCGATCAAGTACGGTGGAAGCGGTGCGGTCGCAAGCCTGCGCACCGAGCGGTCCGAGGACGGCCATTGGGTCGAATTGATCTGTCGTGATACTGGGCCAGGGATCCCGGAGCGCCATCTGCCGCATATTTTTGACCGCTTCTATCGTGCCGACGCTTCGCGATCGAAGCGTCTGGGCGGAACTGGCCTTGGGCTTTCGATCGTCAAGCACATCGCAGAGCGATTTGGAGGGGGCGTGAGCGCCGAGTCCCGCGAAGGCTTCGGGACGACAATCACCGTGCGGGTCCCGACGCTGACAATGGCCACTGATGAGGTTGCTCGTCCAGCCCCTGAGGGCGTTTCACAGATCTGGGCCAGCTAAACTGGCTGCAAATTGCCTCATGCAGTCGATGACGTCATCGATTGTCATCGTGTCGTTCCCCGCCGCCAAGGAGTTCGCGTGAGTGTTCCGCTGATGGACATCGGTGCCCAATATGGCCCATTGCGTGCGGAAATTGATGCCGCCATTGCGGGCATCCTCGACTCTGGACGGTTCATTCTCGGTCCGCATGTGGCGGCCCTTGAGAAGGAGATCTCCGCGCGACTGGGCGGGCGCCCATGTGTGGGAGTTGCCAATGGAACTGACGCATTGGTGATTGCACTCAATGCGCTTGATATCGGCCCTGGCGATGAGGTGATTACGACCCCGTACACCTTTTATGCGACCGCAGAGGCGATTGCCCGTCTGGGTGCAATTCCGGTGTTCTGTGACATTGACGCTGTGGACTATTGCATTGATCCGACATTGATCGAGGCACGCATTACCGACCGTACCCGGGCGATTTTGCCGGTCCATATCTTCGGACAGGCGGCAAATATGACCGCCATTCGGGCGATTGCGAGCCGTCATGGTCTGCCGGTGATTGAGGATGCGGCGCAAGCGTTTGGTGGCGCAGATGCAGGAACCCCGATCGGCGCAATGGGGGATTTGGCGACAATTAGCTTCTTCCCAACCAAAAATCTTCCTGGCATCGGCGACGGCGGAATGGTTGTCTGCCGCGACGAGGAATTGGCCGAACGGGTGCGCCGATTGCGCTTTCATGGATCAGCCGACAAGATCGTGTTTCAAGAGGTCGGATACAACTCGCGTCTGGATGAGTTGCAGGCAGCAGTCATTCGCATCTTTTTGCGGCATGTTGACACTTGGAACGACGGCCGACGTGCTGCCGCCATGCACTACGCAGATGCCGGGCTCGGCGATCTGATGACCCTCCCGGGTGTACGCGATGGGGTCCACCACATCTATCACCTGTTTATGGCACGCCACGACGCGCGTGATGCGTTGGTGGCACAACTCGGAGCACACGGTGTGAGTGCTGCGGTGTACTACGGTATCCCTATGCATCTGCAGCCGGTATTCGCGCATTTGGGCTATCAGGTCGGTGATTTGCCGGTCGCGGAGGCATGTGCAAATTCGGCGATCGCCCTCCCAATGCATCCTCACCTCACTGAGGCGGATGCGCACACGGTTGTACAGGCGATTCGCACTGTGCTCGCATAAGGGATTCGGTACTGGTTCAGCACGAGACCCCATCTGGTCAGCGAGACGTGGCAGGGATCATTGATCCCGCTCAGCGACTACGCATCTGGGTTGACATGACCAACTCGCCGCATGTGGTGATCTTTCGTCCGCTGATTGCGCGAATGATCGCTCGCGGTCACGACGTCACCATCACCGCGCGTGATTTCGCGCAAACCATCGGGCTGCTTGAACGGTTCAATATGCCGCACACGGTGATTGGTGCACACGGTGGTGCGGGACGCGCCGGCAAGGCGCGCGCGATGGGGTCCCGGACGAGTGCATTGGTACGGTTTGCGCGCCGTGAACGCTTTGATGTCGCGATCGCACACGGCAGTACCGATCAGCCTCCTGCTGCCTGGGCCGCACGCACGCCACAGGTCACGATGTTTGATTATGAGTTTGCGTCCACGATGCATCACTGGAATGGACGCTTTGCGACCCGTGTGCTCGTGCCCAGCGCAATCCCAGAGTGGGCCTTGTGGCGCTATGGAATCCGAGCGCCAAAGCTCGTGCGGTATCCAGGGATCAAAGAGGAGTATTACCTCGCCGATCATGTCCTTGATCGGGAGGTGATCCCGGAGCTCGGCCTCGATCAATCAAAAATTATTGCGGTATTGCGGCCCCCGCCAGAGGTCACCTTGTACCACCGAGGGCTTTCGAGCGATGTGTTCACCGCGACCCTCGAGCGCCTCATTGAGGCGGGATCAACGGTGCAGACGGTCGTGTTGCCTCGCACTGATCGGCAGCGCGATGAGCTTGTCGGCCGTCCGGTGATTGTTCCCGAGCGTCCCGTCGACGGCCCGAGCTTGGTTGCGACGGCCGATGTCGTGGTGAGTGCTGGTGGCACGATGAATCGTGAGGCGGTGGCACTTGGGGTCCCCGCATATAGCCCATTTGCAGGACGCCTCGGCGCAGTTGATCAGGCGTTAATTGATCAAGGTCGTCTGCACCGACTGGAGAATGCTGCACAGGTCGTGCTACAAAAGCGTGACCGGCGGGTGCCAGCAACGCATCGCGACCCTGAAGCGTTGATCGACATGATGTTGACAGTGGCGGGAGCACGGGGATGAATGAGCTCATAGATCGACAGGGCCTGTGGGCTGCACGGGCCCTTGCCCATCGTCTGGCGCAAGCATCAGTTGACGCGGTGCTGGTTGCCTTGAGCTACTACCTGGCGTTCGAACTGCGGTTCGACGACAACGTCCCCCACCGATTTGACTCTCTCTACGGCAAGACGGTTGCCATCGTCGTGATTGCCAATCTGGTCGTCTTCCTCGGACTGCGTTTTTATACCAAGTGGTGGAGATTCACGAGCCTTCGCGACTTGCAAATGATCGTGGTCGGGGTCGTCCTCGGTGGGTTTCTGGTCACCACGATCCTGAGCATTTGGCACCCCGCCCATTCGCCGTCGGTGCCGAGAGGCGTCCTATTTATCGACCTCGTGCTGACGCTGTTGACCGTCGGTGGCGCACGATTTGTCGTGCGCAGTGTGATGGAGCGCCCGCCGACAGGACAACTGGTGGCCTCGGGACGCCGTGTGCTGGTGTGTGGTGCAGGTGAGGCGGGCAACATCCTGATCCGCGAGATGCAGCGCAATCGCACCCTCGGGTATATCCCTGTGGGCATCATCGATGACGACCCCAGAAAACGCGGCTTGCGCGTGCACGGCGTCAAGATGCGCGGCACACGACGTGATTTGTCAAATATTTTGCGTGACCACCGGGTCGATGAAGTCATCATCGCGATGCCAAGTGCCCCGGGCTCGATACGCCAAGAAATCGTTGAGGCCTGTCGCCAATCCGGGGTGAAGTGCACAACCCTGCCCGGATTGCCTGAATTGATTACTGGTGAGGTAAATGTTCGCCGCCTGCGCGAAGTGCAGGTGGAGGATGTGCTCGGTCGCGCGCCCGTCGAGGTCGATTTGGCAAAGGTCGCCCGATATCTCAACGGGCGCACCGTCATGGTGACCGGCGCCGGTGGATCAATCGGCAGCGAATTGTGCCGCCAGGTGATCGCATTGGGCGTGCGTCGATTAGTGATGGTCGATCACAGCGAGAACAATCTCTTTGAGATCGATCTCGAGTTGCGCACCCATGGTTCCACGAGCATCGCCACCGTGATTGGCGACTGCAAAGACCCCGCCTCGATGGAAATGTGCTTTCGCGAGCATCGCCCCCAAATTGTGTTTCACGCCGCCGCCTATAAGCACGTCCCCATGATGGAGCTGAACCCCCTGCAGGCCGTGGCGAACAATGCACTTGCCACCGATCTGATGGCCGATCTTTCAGAACGCTTTGGGGTTGAACGGTTTTGTTTGATTTCTACCGATAAGGCAGTCGAGCCCAAGACGGTGATGGGAGCGACTAAGGCGCTTGCAGAACGAGTGATTGAGTCGCGCGTCGGCTCGTCGGGAACCCGTTTTGCCGCAGTCAGGTTTGGAAATGTGCTCGGGAGCTCAGGATCGGTGTTACCGATTTTCCGCCGCCAGATTGCCGCCGGTGGCCCGGTGACGGTCACGCACCCGGAGATGACACGATTCTTTATGACGATCCCTGAAGCGGTCCAACTTGTCCTTGAGGCAACGGGGATTGCCGAGGGGGGTGACATTTTTGTGCTGGATATGGGCGAGCCGGTCCGTATTCTCGATCTTGCCAAGCGGATGATTGAACTCTCTGGTCAGCAGCCTGGGCGTGAGATTCTGATCGAGATTTCAGGTATCCGTCCAGGCGAGCGCTTGCATGAGGAGCTGTTCAATGTGGATGAACAGGTCGTTCCCACGCGCTATGGCAAAGTGCTGCGTGCAACACGTCCCCAGCTTGCGCCCGAACAGTTGCGCCGCGGTCTTGATGAGCTGCGTCGACGGGTCGACGCCCGCGATGACCTTGGGTTGGATGAAGTGATTTGGCCAACGCTCGGATTGGGAAGGGGACGCCGGCTCGCGGGCGAAAAAGGAATCGGCAGCGAACACATTCCGATGGAGGGCGAAGGGTGACCACACAGGAAATGGCACGTACGACGCACAGCGAGGGCATGAAGGGAATGCTTCCGGTGCGACCTGGTGGCCTACTCGCAGGTGTGCGGCGCCCATGTCCCGATCACGGCGCTGATTGTGAATGTGTGGCGCGCACGCACGCGGGCCAATTGGTGTTTTGGTGCGCCGAAGGTGCGCATCACGTCACTGCCGCCTCGTAGCGATCGATTCTTGTGCGGCAGTGATGCCGTAGCGCCTGCACAATAAGCGTCCGACGTCCTGCTCGGTATGATCCCGTGGTATGCCCGTTTTCATCTGCCCGAAATGCGCCCGCCGTTCTGCCTCGTCAGAGCGCAATGAGCACGGCCAGCCTGTGGGTTGTGCCAAATGCGGCTTTGGGTTTCTCTTCGAATTGCTCGAGGACTACTACCCTGGTCCAGCAACGGCATTACTGGTGTGCGACAAGGAGCGGCGCATTTTGGCCGCGGGCCACGCAGCGACGCCGGTGACCGGATATCAAGAGGGTGATCTCATTGGGCATGAGGTCGTCGAGCGATTGGGAATCGCACATTTCGGAAATGGCGATCCCGTTGCGACGGCAATTGAATGGGGAGTGCGTCAACTCGGAGTGGCATGCACCTTCCGACCTGCTGGTGTCAATGAGGACCATCCGGCAACCGCAGATTTCTTTCCTGCATATGACGATGACGGCGGCTTGCTCGTCGCCATTACTCCCGTGAACCGTCGCGAGAACGACGAGACAACGCACCCGTAAAGGATTGCCAATGGAACGCCGTCAGCTCGGAAATACCGATCTGGAATTGTCTGTCGTGGGCCTCGGTACATGGGTATTTGGCGGGAGATGGGGCGGCGCAGAGGACGCTGACTCCGCGGCCGCCTGCCATGCCGCAATCGATGCAGGTATCAACTGGATCGACACCGCCGATATTTACGGCCAGGGGCGTGCGGAGCAGATTGTCGGACAGGTCATCCGCGACCGCTCAGACGAGGTGATTGTCGCAACCAAGGGCGGTGTTGCGTGGGAGTTTGGTGACGGCGGCCTGACAATTTGGCGAGAGGCCTCCGGCGACTACCTGCGCCACGCGCTTGATCGCAGCTTGAGTGCACTCGGACTCGATTGCATTGATCTCTACCAAGTCCATTGGCCGGTGACCGGCCAAGACCCCGACGACACGTGGAGTGCCCTTATCGAGTTGCAACAGGCGGGCAAGATCCGCCACATCGGGGTGTCGAATTACGCACTGCCTGATCTCGAGGCAGCGGCAGCGGCGGGGCCGCTGGCGAGCTATCAGCCCGGATATCACCTCATGCGCCGTGAAATTGAGGCCGCGGAGCTACCGTGGTGTGGCACCAATAATGTTGGGGTGATTGCCTACGGCCCATTGGCGCACGGATTGCTGACCGGCAAGATGGACACCACCACGCGATTTGCCGAGAACGACTGGCGTGCCAGCAGTGAGTTTTTTGCCGATGAGTCGTTCCCCGAGCGCGTTGCGGTGGTCCGAGAGCTCGAGCAGCTCGCTGCCGATCGCCCCGGTGGTGTCGCCGAGCTTGCGGTGATGTGGGTGTTGCGTCGGCCGGAGGTCACCTCGGCGATTATTGGTGCCCGTAACGCTGCCCAAGCAACTGCGAACGCTGGGCTTGTGGGTGCACCGTTGACCGATAGCGAGGCGCGTGCAATTGACGCAGTGCTTGCCGCGCATCCCGCGGCGTCGCGCCCATACGGGCACGGCGAGCCACCGAACCGAAAGTAATGTCTTCGTTACGGAGTCTGGCCCAACGGGCCATGTGCCAGTACCCCTTGTCGCTCGGCGCACAGGGGGCCTACGCTGCGTACATCTCTGGTTGATCACAACAAAGGGCAAATCATGAAGGTCGCAATTGTGGGTGCCACAGGAATGATCGGGCGCCGCCTGACCTCTCGATTGCTGGCGCAGGGGGATCAGGTGATTGCGGTCTCACGTGGTGGGGCAGGCGTCGCCGATGCGCCTGGCGTGGCGTGGAATCCTGCGACGGGTCCGCTGGACCCGTCGGTCTTGGCCGGCGTGGACGCAGTGGTAAACCTTGCAGGCGCGAGTATCGGAAACGGCCGATGGAACGCCGCACGCAAACAGGAGATCATTGAGAGCCGCACCGTTACGACGAGCGGCGTGGTGGAGGCAATGCGGGCTGCGGGTACCGGGACGCTCATTAACGCCAGCGCGGTGGGCTTTTATGGCAACGGTGAGATGCCGGTGGATGAAACCGCACCTGCCGCAGATGATTTTCTCGGAGCGACGTGTGTTGCATGGGAGGCGGCGGCGAACGCCGGGACCGCGCATGGGATTCGCGTCGTCATGCTGCGGACGGGCGTCGTGATTGCCCGCGAATCCGAGGTGATTCGACGCCAGTTGGTGCCCTTTAAACTCGGCCTTGGAGGCCCTGTTGGTGGCGGGCGTCAGTGGTGGAGCTGGGTCCACATCGATGATGTGACCGGGCTCATTACATTCCTTCTCGGGCATCCGGAGATTTCTGGCCCAGTCAATGCAGTGGCGCCCGCGCCGGTGCGCCAGCGCGATTTCGCTCGGGCGCTTGGTCGGGCGATTGGCCGACCTGCAGTTCTTCCCACCCCTGGACTCGCATTGAAGATCATGATGGGTGAATCCTCAGTGATCGCCCTTGGGGGCCAGCAGGTGGTTCCTCGCGTGGCACGCGACGCCGGCTATGCATTTGCATTCCCAGACATCGATGCCGCACTCGGTGCTGAGTTTGCGTGAATGAGGGTTATTCGGCGGGGCCGAACACCCGGTTGATCTCGTTGTTGTACTTGAACCAATTTTGACGGATCCATTCGGTGCCAACGTGATATTTGGCACCGGGAAGGCCGCGGGCAACGCGCACGGCGTGTTCGGTTGATGTTTCGGCAGCATCTTCGACCATGCGGCGATATTCGCCCATGAGCTCGACGAGCTCATAAAATTTCATTTGTTGTTCTGACAGAAGATCGTAGATGAGCTGCAACGGTTCATCGTCATAGTCATGCATTGCTGCACCTCGGGTAACGAATGACGGGGCTGTAATGTACCCTAGGAGGGCCTCGGGGGATTAGCTCAGCTGGGAGAGCGCCGCCTTTGCACGGCGGAGGTCAGCGGTTCGATCCCGCTATCCTCCATCCTGAATGGGACAACTCGAGGGTGCATGTGAGAAATGCCGTCCTATGGGCGGCATTTTCTTTGCGCTCATCGCGGGCTGGCGTGCTGTTGGACTGCTGATGTTATGCGCAGTGTCTACCACCGCTCGTGGTGCACAACGTCCTCGAATGGACGACGATCCATCCGCGTAAGTGGAACGAGCGGCCCCTGTGCGGGGTAGCCAAGCGCGAGCAGGTAGGCCAAATAATGCGTCTCTGGAAAGCCGAGAAGCGCGCGCGCCCGTTCCTGGTCCGCGACTGCTGCATGGCCGCTTCCGATTCCAAGATCGGCCGCGGTAATGGCCATCACCATTGCGGCTTGGCCGAGGTCATAGTTGATCATTGCGATCTGGCGTGGATCATGTGCAACTGGTGCCACGAATGCGATTGTTGCTCTCGAGGACGCAATATGGGTCGCCCCCTGCCAGACCTTTGCCAACTCAGCCAATCGCGTTGGTTCACTCACGACAATGAAGTCCCATGGCTGGGTGTTGCGCGCCGATGGCGCGCGCCGGCCCGCTTCCAAGATGCGGGTGAGATCGGCATCCGCAATGGGAGTCGAGGTGTAGCTTCGAACATTGCGTCGTGCACGTATTGCGTCCCAGGTTTCCATCAGCTTCCTACTCGTTGTTGTTGGGCCCACCACGCGGTGTCCCTCAGGTCATACCAGGTCACTTACCCGCGCCCTGCGCCGAATGCCATGCCCAGGAGCCAATTGACCAACGAGATCAGGAGGGTCGCAGACGCCACGGCTCCGAATCCGTTGAAGTGGATGCCATGCACGAGGTGTGCGGTCAGCAGGAGCATCGCCGCATTCACAATCAGTACGCCGATACCGAGTGTCAGAATGATCAGCGGAAGGGCAAGCAGCATGACGATCGGCCGAACGAGGGCATTGAGGGCCCCCAGTACCGCTCCTGCGATCACCAAAGTTGGCCACAGGTGGTCAATCGTGACGCCGTGAATCAGCCGCTCAGCGGCCCAAAGCGCAACGAGATTGGTCATGATGGTTGAGAGAATTCGAGTCACCATGGCAGTCGATCGCGATGTTATCGACGTCACATCCTGCATGCTGCGTCGATCGTCTCCGAGGGGGAGCCAACGGCGGCCACTGACAGATATTTCGTTCATTGACCGGCCGTGCCAGTACGTCAATGTCGTAAAAGGGCTGACGCACGGTCGCTGAAACGGTACGATTCCGAGTGAACACCCCCTTCGGGGGAAAGAATTGCGCGGAAAAGTAGTGGCGTCAGAAGGCATGAAGTTCGGCCGAGATGTCCAGAGTTTCCTCGCCGAACAAGGTGGAAGCAGCATGCCGGAAGGCGTCGTGAAGTGGTTCAACGCGGACAAAGGCTTTGGTTTTATTACCCCAGCCGATGGAGGCAAGGACCTGTTTGTGCACTTTTCCGAGATTCAGTCATCGGGCTACCGAACCCTTGAGGAGGGGCAGTGCGTGAGCGACGAGGCAGGCGAGAGTCCAAAGGGACCTCAGGCGCAGCAGGTCAGCGTCATCTAGATCCGGACGTTGCGCTGGGGCAGGCAATTACCTCAGCGCAACGGATCTCGTCGTTTCACCGCGCGCGATGCGCCTCACGGTCGCAGCACATGAGCGCGCCGCCGTGAGGTGGCTGATTCGGTACTTACCGGTCGCGGAAAACAATTCGCCCACGGGTCAAGTCATATGGGCTTAACTCAACGTGGACGTGATCACCCGGGTTGACGCGAATGCGGAACCGCCGCATTTTTCCGGTCAAGTGGGCGAGCACTTCATGTGCCCCGTCGTTCACGGAGACACGAAACATCGTATTGGGAAGGGCTTCTTCGATGATGCCCTCAACGAGGATGAGCTCCTCCTTGGGCTTACTGAGTGCAGAGGCTTGTGTCGGGCCCTTCTTGTATGCCGCGCTGGGGCGGCGACCCGTCGTGGTCCGTCGTTGTGTCATGCGTCTCCTGGATGTCGTATCGCACTTTGCCCGCGCGGGGTTGCCGTGCGCGAATGCTCGACAAGCCGGAATCAGGACCCTATCTGTCCACCGTAGCGGGTCTGGATCGCATTTGCCGTCGTCACGCGATGCGAGCGCCCGCCAACGAGGCGCTGAGGCGCTGTGCGCGGCACATCTTTCGCAGCCCGTCAGAGGGATGATCGGCTGCTGATCTGCACCCCACCTGATGCTCGTGAGGGTCGATCAGCAGCCGATCTGAAGGTTCTAGCGTGCGCGGTCCGCGGCGGCGAATCCCTCTTTACTGTGGGCTCCGTCACAAAATGGCTTGTTTGCCGAGTGCCCACAGCGGCAGAGCGCAATGATGTCTGCCTCAGTCGAAAACGCTCCACCATCTGCGTCGCAGCAGCTAAATGCGCCCGACACCAGAAGTGGACCGTTGTCCTTGATCGTGATTTTCACATCGCTCATGTGCGCTCCTTGGATAACATCGTAATGGGTAACCGGTTAACGAACGCCGCAAGCATAGCTGAGATTCCTCGTGAGACGCCCTGCTGGGTCGGGATGTGGCGAATCTCTTTTTGGGGACGGTGATGGCGACCGGGGCGGAGCTGACAGGTCGCTTGAGACCACCATTTTGGCGCACCATCCCGTGACACCCGTAGCATCGTTGCATCGGAAAAAGGACGATGTTGTGCAGCATGTTCCAGGTGAGCGCTTCGGGGAATATCTCGTGCAGGCCGAGATCGGTCGAGGCGGGCAGGCGGTGGTGTACCGCGCCCGTCATATCGGCACCGACCGCGACGTCGCAGTAAAAATTTTTGATGGACTTGAGGATGAGAGGCTCCTCGTGCGGTTTCAGCGTGAAGCGGTTGCGGCTGCCCGGGTTGAGCACCCCAATATTGTCCCGATCTATGCGGCAGGCGATGTGGACGGAGTTCCCTACATCGCCATGCGTCTTATTCGTGGTCCATCGCTGGCTGAAGCGCTCGCGCGAGAGGGGCGACTCGATCATCGACGTGCCATCGCCATTCTCGGTGACATTGCCGCCGCGGTTGATGCGGCGCATGCTGCCGGCCTCGTGCATCGGGATATTAAGCCCGCCAATGTCCTCATTGATGATGATGGGCGTGCGTACTTGTCTGATTTTGGCGTCGCCCGTCTGGATGATCTGCCCGGTGTGACCCGACGGGGGGACTGGCTCGGGACCGTTGAATATGTCGCTCCTGAGCAGGCGATGGGTCAACCTGCCACGAGCGCATCGGATATCTACTCCTTCGGGGTGCTGGCATTTGAGGTCATCACCGGGCGACCTCCATTTGTGCATCGTCAGGCGAGCGCCGTACTTGTCGCCCACGTCCAAGAGCGACCACCGACATGCGCATCACTTGGCATCCAGGTGCCAGCAGAGCTCGATCAGGTATTTGCGCAGGCGCTCGCAAAGGTACCCACGGAGCGTCCGCAGACGGCGCGCGAGATCGTTGCGCAACTCGAGGATGCACTCGTCGAGATCGACGGGTCGATCTTTGCGACCCGCGTGGCCGACAGTCGCGCTGTGAGATCGACACGTGTGCTTGGGCCGCCGAATGATCTCAATGCTCGGGCGACGCTCATTGGGGTGTCCGATCACGCAACCCTCATTCATCCTGGACGAGACACATCTCTCGCGCCGCGCACGATCGCGCCTCCCAAGTACTCTCGCCGCCGCCGCCTGGCCGTCGCAACAGCCTGTGCGCTGCTGACCCTCGCTGGGGCGGCCGTGGGGTGGTCGATCGGTGCGCGGACGGGTACTGGCGCGGCGCACGCGGTCGTGGTACCAAATGCACACCCTGGCCAATATCGCGTGGTGCTTGTTCGCCCCGATGGTACTGGTGCGTTTGTTGGTCCGACCTACTCACCCGGAGATTGCCTCCAGGTGAATTCACGAGGGGCGGTCCGCACACTCTCGGGATCGCTCTTTGGCCCCTGCGGACTGATTCCGACCTAACGGGAAAACCGGTCGCGAGGCACCTGTGGCGCGCTACGCTGCCCCCGTGAGTGATCCCGATCACTATTTGGTGTTGGGCGTCCGCCCTGATGCCACCCTTGAACAGGTCCATGATGCGTGGCGTTTTGCCATTCAGGCATTTCACCCTGATCGCTTTTCAGATCATGCCCTGCAGGAGAAAGCCGATGAGCGCACCCGTCGAGTAAATGCCGCGTGGCAAGCGCTCGGCGATCCCGTCGCACGTGCAGCCTACGATCGCAGCCGCACAGCAGATACAACACCGATACAGACACAGATACGGCAATTACCGTGCCCTTCGTGCGCGAGCCTCGCGGCGATCGAAGATCACGCCGGCCGCTCGGTCGTGGTGCGCTGTCCTGCATGTGCAGAAGACTTCACGGCGATTGTCGGCACTCGATTGCTCGGACGGCCGGAACTCACCATGCGCTTTTTGTCGGGTACGTATCGATTGATGCTCGCCGATGGCGCGGGTCGTCTGCAGTCGCTCCAGATACGACGTTTGCCGAAAGAGCTTGCATTGTCGGATGGAGATGTTATTTCGGTTGTGCTGGCCTCGAATGGGCGGGCGGTGCGCTATATCGTCGTCCACGGTGACCGGACGAGCATCGGATGGAAAATCCGTTGACCCGCCCGCCGGTCATCGGGATTTGCGCGCCCCTTGAACACGCGCGCTGGGCCGTGTGGGACATGCCCGCCGCGTTGGTCGCCGCCAACTATCTTGAGGCGATTTGGGCTGCCGGAGGCCGGTCGCTCCTGATTGCGCCGGACCCCGCACTCATTGAGGATCCTGATTCGGTACTGGCGTGTGTTGATGGTGTACTCCTTGTGGGGGGAGCGGACATCGCGGCATCGCGGTACGGGGCCGAATCACATGTTGAGAGTGAGATGTCCCAGCCGGTTCGCGATGCTGTGGAAATCGCACTGGTGCTGGCGGCAACGACGAGAGGGCTGCCCGTGCTGGGCATTTGTCGCGGCCTGCAGATCATAAACGTGGCCTATGGCGGGACGCTCAGGCAGCACCTACCTGATGAATTAGCCGCCACGACACATCGTCGGGTAACCGGTCAGTTCGCGGGTAATCAACATGATGTCATCGTGGCCCCAAATTCCCTCGCCGCGCAGGCGATCGGCAGCACAGCGCATGAGGTGGTCTCGCACCATCATCAGGCCGTGGACCGGCTCGGGGAGGGGCTCCTGATGACAGGATGGAGTGACGATGGAGTCGTCGAGGCAATTGAAGCTCCTGACGGGTACCTCTTGGGCGTGCAGTGGCATCCGGAGGCGGATGCGACAAGCGGTGTGATCGCGCACCTCGTTGAGGCGAGCAGTCGATTGATCCTCGAAAACGAGAACAAACAGCAATGCCCCAGATCGACGAGGGGACACACGAAGATCTAGGGCATTGCTTCGGGGATGACCAGGTCGGCAGTGCACTCCACCCCGTGAGCAAAAAGTATGCCGGTCCGCGGAGTGGGTCTCGTTGGCCCTGCGGCGAAGATCTTTGTCAGCGTGACTCGCCGTGGGGCGAGGGGCCACCATGATCGGCATCACTCTCGAGTGGGGCGCTGGCGGGGAGCGTCAGGATGAATGCGGCTCCTCCACCCTCGGCGTCGGTCACGGTGATGTCGCCCCCGAGAATGCGCGCGAGTTGACGACAGATCGCGAGTCCAAGGCCCGATCCCGTGCGCCCGTCTGGGGTCTGCTCCGAGTGGAAGGGTGCGAAAATCTGATCGCGTTGCGACATGGCAACACCGGGCCCGGAGTCCGCAATGCTGATGTGCACTGTCCCATCTGCGAGCGGGGTGAGCGCACCAGTGATCGTGCCATCCTGCGGGGTCCAGCGCAGCGCATTCTCGAGAAGGTTGTCGAGGATCTGACGGACACGCTCATGGTCGGTCACAATCGGTATGTCGTGCTCAATGGATGCCTCGAGTGAGATTCGACGCAGTGCGGCCAGCGGTTGGTGGGCGGTGATTGCCTCCTCGAGTACGCGGGCAATTGGTGTCGTCGTCGGGTGTACGCGGAACTGATGGGCGTCAATACGGGCGAGATCAAGAAGATCTGCAACCATCGATTCCAGTCGGGTTGCCTCCGATTCGATTGCCATCAAGGAGTGGTCAATGCGATCCGCAGGAACCACCCCATCGCGGAGTGCGCCCGCATGTCCACGAATCGCGGTCAACGGGGTGCGCAAGTCGTGGGTGACATTCATGAGAAATGCCCGTCCGCGCGCATCCCGTTCACGAAGGCCATCGACCATGCTGTTAAAGGCGTGTGCCAGATGGTCGAGCTCGCGCGTTCCGGCGGGTGGCACCGAAGTCGTCAGGTCGCCCGCGGCCACGCTCTCCGCCGCATGCTCCATCGTGCGCAATGGGCGTGTCAGGCGGCGGGTAAAAATAAGGGTGACAAGCACCGCGGGAATCAGTCCGATAAGGGCGGCAAACAGCAGGTTCGGCACCACCTCAGACCAGCTCGTGGCGATGAGTGATTGTGGCTTGGTCAGGACGATGACACCGATTTGTTGGCCGGCAACAGTGATTGGTGCGGCGGTTGCGACGAGTGCGACCTTGGATGTCGGATCGCTAAAGCTGATGTGTTGGAATCCTTCGCGCGCAAGCTGCGAGGTGTTGATTCCAAGCCGGGTCGTCGCGGGGACATTGTCAAGTGGTTGACTCCCGCCGGGGCACAGCGGCGGTGAGTCAATATAGATGTGCGCCCCGGGTCCGACGAATGCGCTCAGATCCTCTGATGAATAGGTTTGGCACGATCCGGTGACTGCCTGTTCCAACGTTTGTGCGCCAATCAGCGCCGCGACGCGCTGCGCCTGTTGATCGAAATTTCTCCGGGTGGCCTGCGCGGTTTGCGAACGAATCAGGCTCGATGACACAACGGCAAACACTGCGGCAGCGGCAACGAGACCGAGGACCGCGGCAAGTACGAGTCGACCGACAAGGGTCGAGGAGAACCGTGTTATCGCCTCCACTGCTGCGCCTCGTAACTGCCGCTAGTCAGCGGCGATCTTGTATCCGGTTCCCCAGACCGTTTCGATCTGACACGCATCGCCAAGTTTGCGACGGAGCTGGCGAATATGCACATCAATTGTGCGCGAGTCACCGAGAAATGTGTAGCCCCAGACCTTCTCGAGCAATTCCTCTCGGGAAAGCACGATCCCGCGATGGGTGGCAAGCAAGGTCAAAAGATCGAATTCTTTCGGAGTCAAGGCAATCGACGTCCCGTCGAGAGTGACCGCGCGACCGCTCACAGAAATTTCCACCGAATCAATGCGCACGATGTCGGTGTGCATATTCGTCGTGAAGGGAGCTTGCACGTCGGCACGACGCAATAACGCCCGGACCCGCGCGACCAGTTCCCGTGGATTAAATGGCTTGGTGACGTAGTCGTCGGCACCGAGCTCCAAACCGACAATCATGTCGATGGGATCGTCGCGGGCGGTCAGCATGATGATGGGAATCGATCCCTCTGCGCGCAGCTGACGGGTGATTTCGTAGCCGTCAATTCCCGGCAACATCAAATCGACGATCACCAGCGATGGGGCCTGCGCACGCGCCTGCGCAAGCCCATCGTCGCCGCGATTGGCAATCGTGACTCTGAAACCCTCGGCCTCGAGGTACATCTGGGCGAATGAGGAAATATTTTCCTCATCCTCAATCATGAGAATGTGAGGTGGGTCGGTCGGGGTGTGGGAGGGGTCTGAACTAATCACGCGGATGCGCAGTTGCGACTAGTTCGAGGACAGTTTGGGGTGCCCGGTGGTGCTCACGCCATTGTCAGATTGTTGCGACCCGCTGTCTGCGCCCCTCCCACCATCGAACTCAACGTCGTTTTTATCCTAGCGCCGTGGCGAACTATTAAACCCCGTGATGGTCCCTGAACCTTGCGTCCGCGCATGGCCTGTCCCCGCAACGGTGACATCGATCTGGCTCCCACGAAGTTCGATGCGTGCATTCGTGCTGTTGACCACAAACAGTCGCCCCGAGGACGGGATCTGCACGCTACGCCGCTGCGCGAGGTGGCGCGTCACTCCGTTGATGGAAACCGTCGTGTTTGCCGCATAGGAGGTGACGATGATGCGCGCACCCCGCCCCCGCACGAGTCCATCGACGAACAGGTCACCATTGGCAATGACACGTCCATTGCCAGTGATGTGCGCCGCTTGAGTGATCAGCCGCGCCTACATGCGTGCGAACGCCGGTGACGCAATCGCCACGGTGGCGAGTACGATCATCCCTGCTGCGAACATGCGTTGGCGAGTCATGGCTGTGTCGGTGCTCTCGGTGAATGGCTGGTCGCGCCTCCCCCAAATTCTGACGGATCTGGCCGGGCGCTGCGTCTGTACTCGGTAAGTGTTCTGGAAAAGAAATATGTGCAATGTGTGAAGAAATCTCCACACACACAGCACTAATCGAGCTTCACGCCTTCCTCAACCTGCACGATTGGTGCGGGTGCGCCGCCAATCGAGACGCCGTCCTCGACCGTCACTGACGGGGTCGCGGGTGCCGCGATGGTTTCGACGGCATCCCCTTCAGGGATCGGCCTGGGGCCGCTTCCCAAATATGCCCAAATCATCTCGCCACAATCGGGGCATGTGGGGAGCGCTGCGCGGTTGTTGATTTGAAACTGGCAGGCCACGCAGCCAACGATTGCGGAAATGCGCTGACCGGCGTAGTAGCAGGGCAATCCCAGTCGACGCTCCGCATCAAGTGCGCCCTGAGCAGGGCTCATACCGCGTGTCGTGCCGGGTTGCTGTGCGCCGGCACGTGATCCGCCTCCACCAGGTTGATTTCCGGGACCCCGACGCTGGGGTGGCAAACTGCTCATCTGACCGTCCTCCTCATGTGACCGCGCGGCGGAACGAATGCGACAAGGCGTATCGTACGCGCATACGGTGCTCAGATTAGCGCGCCCGCGCCGTGCGGGGGCGGGTCATGCGTATCGGAAATGGTGTGCGTGTGCGTGTTGCCCTTGCTCAGCTGAATACGGTTGTCGGTGATCTTTCCGGCAATATGCGCCTCGTGACTGAGGCGCTCGCCCGCGCGCGTGCGGCCGGCGCACAACTGACGGTGTTCCCGGAGCTTGTGCTGACCGGTTATCCGCCTGAGGACCTCTTGTTGCGCCCCTCGTTTGCCCACGACTGCCAGCGGGCATTGTTGAAGATCGCCGCTGAAGTTCATGAGGGGGCCGCAGTTATTGGGTGCGTTGAGTGGGACGGCGATTGTTTTAATTCGGCGGCCGTGATCGCCGACGGGCGCATCCAAGAGGTCTATCGCAAGCGCTTTCTTCCTAACTATGGGGTCTTCGACGAGGCGCGCTACTTTCGCGCCGGAGATCAACCGGTGGTGGTGGACATTTTCGGCACACGAGTGGGGATCACCATTTGTGAAGACATCTGGTACCCGGATCCGGTTGCCAGCGATCTCGCGGCTGCCGGGGTGGATGTCATCGTGTGCCTGTCGGCATCGCCGTGGCATGCCGGTAAAGGCGACGATCGCGAGCGGATGCTTGCGACGCGCGCTGCAGATGCGAGCGCAGCAGTGGTCTTTTGTAATCAGGTGGGCGGCCAGGATGAACTGGTATTTGACGGTCGGTCGACCGTGTTTGATGCCACTGGCGCGGTGATCGCACGCGGGGCGCAGTTTTCACCAGATCTGGTCATCGTCGATATCGACCCGGGCGTCGCAATGCGTCGTCGCCTACGGGAACCGCTCGTGCGTCGACTTCCGCAGCGCGAGATGCAACAACCGATCTCGGTGACGGCGAATGTGGTGCCGATTGTGGACGCTGCTGACGTCCACCTTGAGTCCGTGATGGCGCCGGAACAGGAAATTTGGGCGGGCTTGGTGGCGGGGATCCATGACTACGTGCGCAAGAACAACTTCCCCGGAGTCGTGATCGGGCTCTCTGGTGGGATTGATTCCGCATTGACAGCCACACTTGCCGTGGATGCGCTTGGGGCCACTGCAGTCACGGGTGTGCGCATGCCATCGGTCTTTACCAGTCAACTCAGCAATGACGATGCCCAGATCCTTTCTGCCAACCTCGGTATCGCGCTGCATGACCTTCCGATTGCAGACGTCGTAGCGGCATTTGAGGGAACCCTGGCACCGGTCTTTGCTGGCGCGCCGCGCGATGTGACCGAAGAAAATCTTCAGGCGCGTGCGCGTGGCACCCTCCTGATGGCGATATCCAACAAATCTGGGGCGCTCGTTCTTGCGACCGGGAATAAGAGCGAAATATCGGTCGGGTACAGCACCCTTTACGGCGACATGGTCGGCGGATTCGCGCCATTGCGCGACATCTCAAAGACGCTGGTCTATCAACTCGCCAACTGGCGCAATGCCGAGGCGGGGACAGACCTCATTCCCGCATCATCAATCACGCGGCCCCCAACAGCAGAGCTCCGCCCTGAGCAACTCGATACTGACAGTCTCCCCGATTACGCAGAGTTGGACCCCATTATCGAAGGGTACGTTGAGCATGATCTGGATATCGAGCAGCTGGTTGCGCGCGGCCATGATCGAGCGACGGTGCAGCGGGTCATGCGGATGATCGAGCGTGCTGAATATAAGCGTCGCCAAGGACCAATTGGCATCAAGGTAACCCCTCGGGCATTCGGGAAAGATCGTCGTATGCCCGTGACCAATCGTTATCTCTGAGAGTGATCGCTGCGGGCTGTGGCAGCCATCTGCAGCGAGGATGAAATGAAAGGACACAGATGGCGCAATCATGGTTTGTTCTGATCTATGAGTATGTGCCCGACATGATCGAACGCCGAGTCCCATATCGTGAGGCGCACCTTGCGTTACTCCGTGAACTCCACGATCGCGGTGAGGTCTATATGGCAGGGGCGATCGGCGACCCTGTCGATGGGGGGCTCATCATCTTTTGTGGCGAGACCGATCAGGCAGCACATGATTTTGTTGCCGCGGATCCATTTGGAGCAGCGGGACTTGTCGTGTCGCATCGCATTGTCCCCTGGTCAGTGTCGGTGTCCTAGTCGGCACGTCCCGTGCGGAGAAATGAGGATTTGTGACCCGAACCGCCTTTGTATTTGACCCCGAAATGGCCAGTTATGATCTCGGTGATGATCACCCGCTCTCGCCTCTGCGGCGGTTGCTCGCCGTCGATTTGATCGGCGCGTATGGGTTGCGGGCGCACCCTGATGTGCACGAGATCGTGCCGCAACGGGCAACCGATGCGCAGATCGCGCGCGCGCATGCGGCGGCCTACGTTGCCGCTGTGCAACGCATGAGTGCGCAGCCGATGCTGGCCCAGGGCTGGGATGCGGCACAATGGGGGCTTGCCGCGGGCGGTGACACGCCTGCCTTTGCGGGGATGCATGAGGCGGCGGCCGTGTTGTGTGGGGCATCAATTACCGCCGCTCTTGAGGTCTGGGAGGGGCGGGCCGACCAGGTGTTTTCTCCCGCGGGTGGACTCCACCATGCCCTGGCAAATCGCGCCGCAGGTTTTTGCATCTACAACGATCCTGCGGTGGCAATTCATGCGCTCTTGGACGCGGGTGCCACACGGGTTGCCTATATCGATATCGATGTCCATCACGGCGACGGTACGCAGTGGATTTTCTATGACGACCCCCGCGTACTCACCTGTTCGGTGCATGAAAGTGGTCGCTATTTGTTCCCCGGAACAGGGGCATTATCGGAGCGCGGAATTGGGCCCGCAGTGGGGACCTCGGTCAACATCCCATTGCCACCCTATGCGGGGGATGCGCCCTATCTGCGGGCGATCGAAGAGGTGATTGCACGTGCAGTGGTCGACTTTGCTCCCGAGATCATCGTGACCCAAGATGGCGCCGACCCCCATCACAAGGACCCGCTCGCGCATCTTCAGGTCACGACTGCGGCCTTCCCGCGTGCGTATCGAATGCTGCATCAGATCGCGCAAACCGCCTGTGATGGCCGTTGGGTCGCGTTGGGCGGTGGCGGGTATCACACCGATGTGGTGCCCCGCGCATGGACGATGCTGTTTGCCGAAATGCTCGGTGTCGACCTTGATGATGCACTGCCGAATGAGTGGCTGGTAACGGCCGAGGCACGCGCGGGACAGTCATTGACACCGACACTTCGCGGCGATTCGGAGCCGGAGATCTCACTCGCAGAGCGGACTCGTGCCGACGCCGAGGGGCATCAGGTGGTCGATCAGGCGCTGTTGCTGCTTGGATAGCACGCGATGAGTGACCCAACAGATCCACGCCTGTGGCGGCAGGCCACGACTCCCGTTGCCGCACACGACCTTGCGCTCGTGTGCGCAGGCGATGTGCGATACGCGCATGCACGCGGCGTGGCGCAGCAAGCGGCGCGCCTCGTGCGTCGGGCGGGGCTTGCGCGTGGCCCGCGCAGTGAGCTGCTGTGTGCAGCATGGCTGTCGTGGCTTGGGATTGGGATTCGTTCTCTCACCGAGGATATGACCGGTCCTCGGATGCTCAGGGGCGCCGGACATGAACAGCTTGCGCGGATTGTGGCCTGGTCTGGGGCGGGTGGCGTGGTCTGTGATGGCAGGGGCAGCCATCGACTCGTTGATGAGTTTCCGGTTCCCACAAAGGACAGCGCACAAGCGCTCTTGTTGCTGGATGTTGCGCTGGTGAGCACCGATGCAGCCGGGGCACTCGCGACGCCCACCGCGGTGCTGCGAGGCTATGTCGATCGTTATGGGCCCAAGGATCCACGCGTGATCGCCTTTGTGGGCTTGGTTGCAGACCTCGCCGATCATCCCGATGGGCGTGCCATGCTTGAGGTCCTGGCGGCGCAAGCTGTGGGGGCGAGTTCGTAGCCCGACGCGGTGGGTGAGGATGCGTCCTGCCGGCAGATGCGGCCCCATCGGTTGTGCGCGCTAGGCTTATGCGCGCCTGCAGCGCGAGAGAATCGCTCGCACTGCTGGGGGTGAGTCCTAACCACCCACGATTTGCGACTTCGGAGTCTTCTGCTGCCAGGTCTTTCACGACAACGGTTTTTCCGCACGCTGAATCCGGGGCAACTGGTTGCGCTTGCTTTTGCGGTCGCAATTTTGGTGGGCACGATCGTGCTTGCGCTTCCGGTGGCGCATCGTGGCCCCGGCGAGGCACCGCTGTTAACGGCATTTTTCACTGCGACTGCAGCAATCTGCGTGACAAGCCATACCCTCGTCAACACGACGACCTATTGGACGCCGTTTGGGCAGGCCATGATTTTGGTGCTGATCCAAATTGGCGGATTCGCGATTATGACCGCGGCGTCGATGATCTTCTTAATTCTCGGACGCAGACTCGGATTACGCGGACGCCTGATCAGCCAGCGCGACATGCAGGTCATCAACCTCGAGGATGCGCGCCGTGTCTTTTACGGCTTGGGGCTCTTCACGTTAATGGTGGAGTTCGCCATTGCGGTGGTGGTGGGAGCACGGCTGTGGATTGGGCTTGATTATCCATTTTGGCGCGCAGTCTGGCGGGCACTCTTTGTTGCGGTGTCGGCCTTTAATAATGCGGGATTTGCGCTATGGAATGGCAATTTGACCCGCTTTGCCACCGACTGGTGGGTGCTGACTCCGGTCGCTATTGGCATCATTATCGGGGGAATCGGATTCCCGATCTGGCTGGATGTACGTCGCCGTGTGCGTTCCCCACGCACGTGGACGCTTCATAGCAAGCTCACCCTCGCGACTGCGGCAATTCTGACGCCATTAGGCGCGTGTGCGATTGGCGCAATGGAGTGGACGAACCCACACACATTGCATCCGTTGAGCATTCCGAATCGCATCTTTTCGGCATTGTTTACCTCGATTGATTTTCGTACCGCTGGTTTCTCCACACTTCCCGTGGGCCAAATGCATGGACAAACACGCCTGGTTGGCGACATGCTGATGTTCGTTGGTGGGGGGAGCGGATCGACCGCAGGCGGTCTGAAATTGGCAACCTTTGCGGTGCTGATGATCATCGTGATCAGCGAGGTGCGCGGCGGTCGGCCCGCAGAAGCGTTCCGCCGGTCGATTCCCAGCTCGATCTTACGTCAGAGTTTTTCTGTGGCATTCATTGCCATCAACATCATCTTTTTTGCCACCCTCGCACTGATGGTCTTGACCCCTTATAACCTTGATCAATGCCTCTTTGAGGTCGTGTCATCATTTTCAAATGTTGGGCTATCGACGGGTATTACCGCGCACCTTGGTGTGGCGGGGAAGCTGATTGAAATTGCATTGATGTACTTCGGGCGCATTGGCCCACTGACGCTTGCGGTTGCACTCAGCGTGCATGAGCGTGAACGTTTGTTCTCCTACCCTGAGGAGCGACCCCTCGTTGGCTAATAAAGAGCAAGTTTTGGTGATTGGGCTTGGGCGGTTCGGACAGGCGCTTGCCCAGACAATGACGCGTCTGGGACATGAGGTCCTTGCGATCGACTCCGATCCGGCAGTCGTGCGCAAATGCGCGGGTGATCTGGCGACAGTGGTTGAGGCCGACGCCACAACGGTTGAGGTGCTGCGCCAGATTGGTGCTGATGACTTCGGGATGGCGGTTGTGGCGATCGGCAATGACATTCAAGCCAGCATCATGGCCACCTATGCGTTGGTGGATCTCGGAGTTCCGATGATCTGGGCCAAAGCAATCACCACGCAGCATGGTGCAATTTTGCAGCGCGTGGGTGCACATAATGTGGTGTTTCCTGAGCGTGATATGGGCGTCCGAGTCGCTCATACAATGTCCGGGCGAACCATTGACTATGTCGAGCTCGACACGGAATTTGTGCTGATCGAGGCCACGGTCCCGACCGAGTTCGTCAATAAGCGCATCGCCGACACGGGAGTGCGCCAAAAGTACGACATCACCGTGTTGTGTGTGAAACGACCGGGTGGGCGATTTACCTATGCCACCCAGGACACGGTGCTCAACGAGAAGGACCTGGTGGTGGTATTTGGTCCGACCCGTAAGGCAGAGGAGTTTGCCGCGCTTCCGGGACATCGGACGCTGTTGCGCGACTAATGAGCCACTGACACACGCCCATCGGTGCATGGGCGAGTGCTGCGGGAAGTGTGGGGTCACCCGCGATCGCGCGCGCGACCACGGGCGCCTTACCGGGATCGTCGGCGATCATCAGTGTGGTGCGCGAGGCCTGCAGGAGGGGCATGCTCATGGAGACGCGCCATGGGACATCGAGCTCAGGGTGGTGTGCGAGCACGGTGAGGGCATCGGTCGGTGCCAGCTC
>Ga0164296_1000813_pt1 | contig 35457 bp, 33 predicted proteins | sample GEODES057metaG_FD_113533 | JGI IMG/M metagenome (GOLD analysis project Ga0164296, IMG submission 113533) | Dystrophic lake water microbial communities from Trout Bog Lake, Wisconsin, USA - GEODES057 metaG | ecosystem: Environmental > Aquatic > Freshwater > Lake | place: USA: Trout Bog Lake...
CTCCACCAAAACGCTCAGCCCCAACCTTCGTCAGCGCAGCCGTCAGAGTCGTCTTCCCATGGTCAACGTGACCAATCGTACCGACGTTTACGTGCGGCTTATTACGCGTAAATTTTTCTTTAGACATCCGCCAATACCCCTAAACTAAATAAACAAGCCCAACATCAATGACTGGAGCCCATAACCGGACTTGAACCGGTGACCTCTTCCTTACCAAGGAAGTGCTCTACCGACTGAGCTATATGGGCATTAACGCAATCTGGAGCGGGTAGCGGGAATCGAACCCGCGCCATCAGCTTGGAAGGCTGAGGTTCTACCATTGAACTACACCCGCCAATCGTGCAACCTATTACCCAATATGGTGGAGGGGGAAGGATTCGAACCTTCGAAGGCTGAGCCGTCAGATTTACAGTCTGATCCCTTTGACCGCTCGGGAACCCCTCCAATCGGGTTAGCAGGCGATTATTTCCCAACAATCCTTGTACGTCAACTGATTTTTATATCTGAAGACGAACATGAGCTCATTCTTTTCCAGGGTTTGCATTCAGCCTTCCCATGACCGAAGCCACTTCACCTTGCATAATTGCCCTAGACTCCTGTAACGCTCGATCGATGGCATCATCGACTAAGCGCCTATCCACCTTCGATGGCTCATCTAAGACGTAGCTCGCTACTTCACTCCGATCCCCGGGGTGACCAATACCCAAGCGTAGGCGGAGAAAATCTGATGTACCCAGGACCGCAATCAGATCTCTAAGACCATTGTGCCCTCCGTGGCCCCCGCCTTTTTTAAGCCTGACATGACCTGGCATCAGATCCAACTCATCATGAACCACAAGAATCTCGTTGGGCGCAATCTTGTAGTATCGGGCCACTGCCTGCACTGACTGTCCACTTCGATTCATATAAGTGGCAGGCTTCAGAAAAAAAACGGGCGCGCCAAGACCTTCGTATCGAGCCATAGCACCCAAGAACTTTGGCTCATCACGAAAATTAACCTGGCAATTCTGTGCCAACCGATCCAAAAACCAAAACCCGGCGTTATGCCGGGTTTTTTCGTATTTCGCGGTTGGATTACCTAAGCCAACTACTAGCAAAGCCGCCTCACTTTCGACGAACCTGATAGTCAGCGTATCCGGGAACTTTAACCCGCATCCGCACTTGATTCCGAGACTCTAGGCGCTTGGATTGAAGCCACAACCTGATCATGGCCTTCACCATGCAACAATTCCACAATCTCGACTCCACCAGGAACCTTTAGATCCGATAAGTGAACTGACTGGCCCACCTCAACTTTTGCCATGTCCACAGCAATGAACTCAGGAAGCCTTGCTGGCAAGCAGATTACTTCCACATCTACCAGATTGTGCGTTATCACACCGCCTTTCTTTGCACCAGCCGAAGTTTCCTGATTCAGGAAATGGATTGGCACGTGCACTCGAACCTTCTGCGATTCACTAACGCGCTGAAAATCCATGTGCATAATAATCGGACGACTTGGGTGACGCTGGATATCCTTAAGGATTGCCGTCTCTTCGCGCCCATCAAACTTCAACGTTAGGATGTGGGAATACGTCGCGTCATTCTCAAGGGCCTTAATCACTTTATTGTGCTCAAATACCAAACCTACTGGATCAATACCTGCGCCATAAAGAATTGCCGGGATTTTACCCGCGACGCGCGTCCGACGAGCATCACCACGACCAGAAACAGGGCGTGTTTCAGCCTCAAATACAAAACTGCTTGCCATCTTTATCTCCAAATACTCTGAGCAGCGTTAAAAGAAACCGCATTAATCAACATACATAGAACTAACTGATTCGCCCGCGGCAATACGACGAATAGTTTCAGCCAACATCTCAGCTACACTGAGTTGTCGAATCTTTGAGCACCGCTTCGCCTCCGGATTGACCAATATGGTATCTGTAACCACTAACTCATCCAGAACGGAAGCGTTTATATTCTCAATTGCACGCCCTGAAAGAACGGGATGCGTGCAGTAAGCAACCACTTTAAGCGCACCATGATCCTTTAAGGCCTCCGCAGCCTTACATAAGGTTCCAGCCGTATCGACCAGATCGTCTACCATGATGCAAGTCCGGCCATCAACATCTCCTATAATGTTCATGACTCGGGCTTCATTCGCCTTAGGCCTTCTCTTGTCTATGATGGCTAGGTCCGCATCATCCAATCGCTTAGCGAGGGCGCGGGCACGAACAACACCACCCACATCGGGAGAAACGACCATCAACTTCGGATACTGTTGTCGCCAAACGTCACCCAATAGAATGGGCGATGCATAGACATTATCCACAGGGACATCGAAAAACCCCTGAATCTGGTCAGCATGCAGATCCACAGTTAACACTCGGTCCGCCCCAGCCGCACCGATCATTTTCGCGGCCAACTTTGCGGCAATGGGTACGCGAGCCGAGCGAATACGACGATCTTGCCGGGAATATCCGTAGTACGGCATAACCGCCGTGATAGATGACGCCGACGAACGACGGAATGCATCAATCATAATCAACAATTCCATAAGGTTTTCATTCACTGGCGAGCACGTCGGCTGCACAATAAAAACCTCACGGTTTCGAACATTTTCTTCAATTTCGAAGGAGATCTCTCCATCCGAAAAACGACCTATTGTCGCCATGCCTAAACGCATATTGAGCGAGCGCACGATCCCTTCTGCCAATGGCAAATTGGCATTTCCTGCGAACACCATAAAGGCGGCGTCGGTCATCGATCAGCTCCAATATAGAACGATGTATGGCTGGGGCGCCAGGATTCGAACCTGGGCATGCCGGGATCAAAACCCGGTGCCTTACCGCTTGGCTACGCCCCAAAAACTCGGTTAATTATTGCTGTTGAGCAAGAATTGTATGCAGCGGCGAAACATTTAAGCCTCGAGACACAAAAAGACGCCAAGAAATCTGCAAATCTTCTGCGGCCCGAAGTGCTTCACTTTCACTATTAAACGCCGCGAAAACACAGGCACCTGTGCCCGTCAATCGTGCTGGCGAATATTTCGACAAATCATTAAGTGCCGTTCGTATTTGAGGATACAACACCTCAACGACCGGCAAGCAATGATTATCATGCTGACCCGCTAGAAAGTCGCACATTTTGATCGGTGGATTATCTCGTGTCAAATTGGGAGAGGAAAATATAGCCCCTGTTGGCACATGACAGGGCGGAACCAAGACCAAATACCAAGGCTCCTCTAGATCAAGATGCTCCAAATGCTCACCAACACCTTCCGCCCAGGAGGCATGCCCATCAATAAAGATGGGTACGTCCGCACCAAGGCTCAACCCCATTTCTTTGAGCTCGTCTAGACTCAGCCCTGCACCCCATAATGCGTTTAATCCCATCAGCGTCGTAGCCGCGTCAGAACTTCCACCCCCAATACCTCCACCCATTGGCAAATTTTTCTCGATCTCGATGGTTACACCTTGTTCGACGCCAGACTTCGCCTTCAAGGCCTTTGCGGCTCGAATGGTAAGGTCTTCATGCTCTGGCACGCCTGGCAAAGGCGTTTTTAAGGTCACCAAGCCATCGTCCCTTGGATGAAAGGTGAGCCAGTCGCAATAGTCAATAAATTGAAAAACCGTCTGCAAGAGATGGTAGCCATCAGGCCGTCTTCCCACTATTCGGAGCATTAAATTCAGTTTTGCGGGTGCAGGGAGTCGAAGTGCGCGTTTAATCATGATCCAGTCCTTTCACATCCCAATTGTCAGCCAATATCTTCAATCGAACACCAGCCCCGTTGATCGCAAGCTTCTGCGGCAAACGCCATCCAGCGACCATCTCATCAGGGCCTGCCAGGACGACCCAGCCTGACTGCTCGAAACCATGTTCGGATGAAACCGCCCCGGTTACCGACGTTGAAGGCAGCGATGGGTCAGGGACGCCCATAATCCAGTAACGAAGACTTGAAAGTGGGACCGAGAAACCTAATCTGCTGCGTAAAAGAGACTGAGGATCTTTTGAAAGCTCTGTTTTTCCATTGCCTTCATTCAAGTAAATAAGGTCTTTTTGGACAATAATCGAAATTGCACCCTGACTCAGGGGTCCTGAAATACGCAACCTATCCTGTGACTCCTCATGGTCCCAGACCAAATTAGCTTGCCACGCGGAGCTCTGAGCCTGAACACCAATACGACCATCCATCTGCCATGATTTAATGGATTCGACCGGGTTGGTTTTTAGTGCTTCCTGCATGTTTGCGCAAGCCACCAGGAATGAAACCGCCCAGGCCAAAGACAGCAAACGCATGATGCTATTCACTTTCAAAATGCTTCGGGGTATCTGTCATGAACACGCTTCATATCATCCTGAGTTGGATTTTGTTTCCATCCTTCACGCCATACCTTTCGGGCTTCAGTTTTTTGACCTGACAGCCAGAGCACTTCACCTAAATGCGCAGCAATCTCAGGGTCTCGCAGGGCTGAGTATGCTTTTCTCAGAAACATAAGAGATTGTTCGCGTTTGTTTTTTTGGAAAAGCACCCACCCATAGCTATCCAGAATCGCAGGATCATTTGGCTTCTGAGCTAGGGCCTTTTTGATGTACTGCTCCGCCTCATCTAGCCTGGAAGTATCGTGGTCAGCCAGAGAAAAGCCCAAAGCATTCAAGGCCGCAGGATCATCAGGTTTTTTTTCAAGAATAGCCCGCAAATCCGACTCTAAAATATCCAGACGTCCAATTTGCTCTGCAACCAGAGCCCTAGAATAGAGCACATCAAGCTGATCTGGCAGGGCCTGGGCTGCACGGTTTAAGACTTCAAAAGCAGATTTGTGATCACCCTTTCGAGAGAAAGTCTCAGCTTCTAAAAGAAAAAGCCGGAGTACTTCGCTTGGGAAATTTTTTCTCATCGTGTCCATACGTTCATGAACCTCGTCCAACCGTCCAAGACTGACAAGTGATGAGATTGCATTCAGGTTGGCATCAAACTCCAACGGCCCCCTAGGCACAGCATCAAATCGTTCAAGCGCGCTCTCATAACGCCCTTTACGTCCATCAATTAAGCCGAGGGAATACTGGGCCTGGGCCTCATATCTTGGATCGTTAACCAAACTTTGAAATCCAGAGCGGGCTCGCTCAAAATCCCCAAGCTCTAACCAGACTGACGCCAACGCAAAACGCGCGTCCTTGTTCTCTGTATCTTTTAGAACAACACCCTCAAGCTCCTTCTCCGCCGCACGAAAATCTCCCGACTTCGCAAGTAACTGCGCATAAATCAATCGAAGTCTTTGGTCTTTTGGCTCATTCTTAAGCGCCTTCTCAAGTGAAACACGAGCGGCCTTTACATCCCCCGTCTGGGCCATAATTTGTGCCTGAAGCATTTCAGCTCGCCCCCAGTTTCGGCGCAGAGCCATTGCTCGATTCGCTTCCGCTAAAGCGATTTCGAGCTCACCTTCATTACTGGCCAACAGTGCATAGGCAAAATGAAGCTCTGGAACTTTTGGGTTCATCTCACTGAGATGCTTTATAGCCTTTAGGCCTTGTTCTTTTGGAAGTTCACTATCAAGCCATTTGACAATTTCTATTAAGGTATTTTCTAGCTCTGCATCCTTGAGCTTGAGCAATTCGGCAAAAGCAACATTTGCTTGATCAAGATGCCCACCCTTTAGCTGCAACATCAGCAGAACTCTATGGGCGGCCGCATTCGACGGTGAGCGTTTAAGCCAAAGATTTACGGCCTCCAAAGCTTTATCTGTATCCTTAACAAACAAGGCAATCTGAGTAGCCCGCTCAGCTATCCGTTGATCTCCCGTAGTCTTTGATAGCTTGAGGTAATCATCCAAAGCCTCATCAAAATGGCCGCGCTGACCAGCAACCTCAGCCGCCAACATCAAATATACCGCCTCGGCCTCACTCTGAAGGGGCTTCAGACTGGTTTGATAGTCACCCTCGACGTACTCTCCAGCGTCAAAAGGGGAAGAAATCCCCGCACACCCAGTTGTCCAGAGCGTTCCAGCAAATACCCAACCGACTAATCGCTTTACCACTGATGGCATCTTAGTAAACTAAATAAAAGAAAAAGAAGAATATGAAGCAACTCAAAGTTTTTTCTAAAAACACGTCCACCTCACCGCAAATTCAGCCATGCGCGAATCAAAATTCCGCCACCCCGCGCCTCATTTAGGAGAGAATGATTGCGGCCCGATTTGGCCACGACCTCGGTTTTCCATAGAATTATAGACTCTTAGACGCATACAGTAAGCCGGATGGCCATCATAACTCTTGGATTAAATCACAACAGCGCACCACTTTCGATTCGTGAGCGGCTTGTCTTCCCTAGCGAAGGCATTGTTAGAGCTTTGCGTAATCTTCGAAGGGTGCCTGGTATTGATGAGGCTGCCATCCTTTCCACCTGCAATCGGACTGAGTTCTATTGTGGCAGCGAGACAGCTGCGCAAGATTTGATTCTAGACTGGATCGCTGACTCACAACAGCTAAGCCCCGAAGACTTCAAACCATACGTCTACACCCACTCCGATCAAGCCACCATAAGGCATATGTTCAGGGTTGCGTCTGGGCTTGACTCAATGATTCTGGGCGAACCGCAAATTCTTGGCCAAATGAAATCAGCATATCAAGCAGCTGCTCAGGCCGGAACTTTGGGGAAAAACCTTAGCAAACTTTTCCAACATACATTTGCCGCAGCGAAAAAAGTCCGAACCGATACTGCCATTGGATCGAGCCCGGTATCGGTTGCATTTGCTGCGGTATCGCTCGCGAGGCGTATATTTGAAGACCTCGGCCAGCAAACTGCCATATTGATTGGTGCCGGAGAAACCATCGAACTAACGGCCCGCCACCTAACAGAAAATAATATTGGCGAATTGATTATAGCTAACAGAACCTATGATCGCGCCCATGCCCTAGCTCAGCAATTCAATGGTTTTGCTATTTCACTTTCGGAGCTGCCCAAGCATCTTTCAAAAGCCGATATTGTCGTGTCCTCGACGGCCAGCCAACTCCCTATATTGGGTAAGGGAAGCGTCGAAAGCGCCATCAAGACACGGAGACACAAGCCCATGTTCATGGTTGATCTGGCTGTTCCGAGAGATATCGAACCAGAGGTAGAACAACTGCGCGACGTTTATTTGTACACCGTTGATGATCTTCGAAATACTGTTGAAGAAAACTTGCGGTCTAGACAAGAAGCAGCAAAACAGGCCGAAGAAATCATTGATATAGAAGTCACTCATTTCCTTGATTGGCTTCGCGCACAAGGTGCAACCCGCACGATAAGAGATTTTCGTCTCCACGCGGAAGGTATACGTAATGAGTCTCTTGAGAAGGCCAAATACAGCCTAAGACATGGCCGATCTCCCGAGGAAGCATTGGAATTACTCGCTCATCTTTTGACCAACAAACTAACCCATACCCCAAGTACGCAACTTAAGAATGCCGGCATCTATGAGCGGCATGACCTTATTGCCGCCGCTAGGGAATTATTTCAACTCAAGGACCCATCCTGAATTCGTGAAACCTTCCATCCGACAAAAACTCGAACATCTCTCTCAAAGATTCGAAGAAATCACCGCTCTTTTAGCAGAACCCGATACTCAAAATGATCAAGATCGATTCCGCTCACTCAGTCGAGAGTACGCACAACTAAACCCTCTGGTGTCGACGTTCCTGCGCTACCAACAGGCATCCGACGCCCAAGAATATGCCGATTCTCTTTTGAACGACCCGGACCATGAAGTTCGAGCTCTTGCTAAAGAAGAATCAACCGAAGCCTTTGAAACACAAGAAAAGCTCGAACAAGAACTGAGGGTTTTACTATTACCCAGAGACCCAAATGACGAGCGTAACATTTTTCTTGAAGTTCGGGCCGGTACCGGTGGAGCGGAGGCCGCCTTGTTTGCCGGGGATCTTTACCGCATGTACATCAAATATGCCGAACGCAAAGGATGGCAGCCAGAAGTCATGAGTGAGAGCGAGGGAGAGCAAGGAGGATTCAAGGAAATCATTATTAGAATAAGTGGGAAGGACGTGTATTCGCAACTCAAGTTCGAGGCGGGAGCTCACCGCGTACAGCGAGTCCCAGACACCGAAACACAGGGGCGCATACATACATCTGCTTGCACCATTGCAATACTCCCTGAGGTGGATGAGGTTGAGTTTGATATTAATCCAGCCGACCTCCGGGTCGACACGTATCGGGCATCCGGTGCAGGTGGACAGCATGTCAATAAAACTGAATCGGCCATTAGGATCACCCATATTCCCACCGGTGTGGTAGTTGAATGCCAAGACGAACGATCTCAGCACAAGAATCGAGCTCGCGCCATGTCTCTTCTTCAGTCTAGAATTCTATCGGCCGAACAGGATAAACAATCCAAAGAAATCGCAGCATCAAGAAAGCTACAAGTCGGGAGCGGAGACCGCTCCGAAAGAATAAGAACCTACAACTTTCCACAAGGCAGGCTGACGGACCATAGAATTAATCTGACGCTTTATAAGCTCGAAAGCGTTATGGAGGGAGAGCTGGATCAGGTGATTGAGCCACTTATCAGTGAACACCAAGCCGAATTACTGGCCCAGCTTTCAGAAGAGTAGCCCGTGACACAGCTGATTTCTGAGGCTTTAGACTATGGAAAAGAACAGCTTGAAGGGGTTTCGGATACCCCAAGAATAGATACCGAGTGCCTTTTGATGCATGTTTTGGAGGTAAATCGCGCCCATCTTAGAGCTTGGCCAGAAAAGTCCCTCAGCACTCATGAAGCTGAGGTCTACCGGAAGCTGATACAGCGACGTGGCCAGGGCACTCCTGTCGCATACCTAACAGGATCGAAGGAATTTTGGTCTCGATCCTTTTTGGTAGGGCATGGTGTGCTAGTCCCAAGACCTGAAACAGAGTTGCTGGTTGAACTGGCTATCAATCGGATGTCAAAAGTCATCGTAAGGGATCTACTCGATCTTGGAACGGGTTCAGGGGTTATCGCGATCACCCTTGCGCTGGAGTATCCAGAAACTAGAATCATGGCCACCGATTGCAGCGAAGAGGCTCTCCATATTGCAAGATCCAATGCGCAGAAGCTTGGAGCTCATTCGGTAGAATTTCGAATGGGAAACTGGCTTGAGGCCATACCCCCAGGCCAAACGTTCCAGGTGATTGTAAGTAATCCGCCTTATATACCCTCCGATGATCCCCACCTCAAAATTGGGGATCTGCGATTCGAACCAAAGCTTGCGCTTGAGTCGGGTATAGATGGTCTCGATGCGATCAGGCGTTTATGCGAACAAGCGCGGAGCTATCTTGAACCCGATGGCCTTATGATTGTTGAACATGGATATGACCAAGCGGAACCTGTCCGCGCGTTAATGCACGCTCACGGATACATCAACATCATGCATCACAAAGACCTCCAGGGACATGACAGGGCTACTTCGGCGCAAATAAACCTAGAGACCATCCAGTGACCCAAAAAACTGTGCACCTCTCACGGCCGTTCCTCACTCATCTTATGTATGAGGCCACTCATCTTGGAATTAATTCGGCCGGGCTTATTGGTGCTGTCGACATGCTGCCTCAGTCGATCTATCAGCTTGACTACAATGCTTTGGATGAACGAGATGAACGCGTTTTTGACGATAGGGACCTCAAAACAGCATTGGAACAGATGGCCCTGAAAGAAGAGAAGTTTTTTGCTTTCTTCGAACATAGCCCATCTATAACCACGCAAACCCTGAACCCAGAGATCTATCAGTACCCTTTTATTTTCAGGATCATCACAGAAGTCCCCGGCGTTATCGAGTTTAGAGCCTATGAGGCTGATACCGGCAGAGAATTAAATATCATCATGACTGAGTAGCAACATCAACTTAGCTTCAAGGTCCGATTGGGCTAGTGAACCTGGGGCGCTCAAGGCTCAGCTAATTCGTCCGTGCAGCGGGCTTTTTCTCGGAAAATGTGCTTTCAGAAACTCCATCTGGTCGCTCAGTACTCTTTTGCCCTGAAGATACACGTACTCAGCGTGCGTAGGCGTAAAAGGGATCGCCAATAATTGCATTTTCGCCTGCTCAGGAGTTCTCCCAGCCTTGTGGTTATTGCACCGCTTACACGCCGTGACCACATTGCTCCAAACATTCATACCTCCTTGGCTTAACGGGGTAATATGATCCCTTGATAAATCACTCTGTCTAAAATGAAATCCGCAATAGAGACAAAGGTTGTTATCCCGCCGAAAGAGTGCCTGATTACTCAATGGCGGGGAGTAGGATTGGCTTCGTTGGTGTTGATTGTAGGTGGCAATAATTGAGTTAACCTCAATTATACTGGGTCGTCCTGTCTTCGCATTGACCCCACCATGCAAGGAGAAAATAGGCGCACCACATACATAGGCGACTGCGCCCAAGTGATAAAGCTTCGCAACCTCCTGATATCCAAGCCACTCAAGTGGCATACCGGAGGCATCTGTCCTTAGAACCTGAAGCTGATTGAAATCCATAGACCCTCCAATGCATGATTGTTGATGAGTGTTGGCGCTAAAGGATTGGTTAGTTGGCTAGTTAAAAACCAAGTTTATAAAATTTATTCACGAATAAAAATAAAGCTTCTTAATATACTCTCCACCAGAGAGCCAATCTCTGGGATCACACGCAAAATTATGACTCTACGGAAGCCGGACACATGCCCATCGTTTTGAAAGTTGCGGTTAAGGTTCCCGTCAATAGACTATTCGACTACCTTCCACCTCTTGAATCGGACGGCAAACCATTGTTGCAACCAGGTATTCGATTGGAGGTCCCATTTGGAAGGAGAAATCTGGTCGGCGTTCTGGTAGGGACCGAATCTGACACAAGCGTACCCGCAGGAAACCTTAAAAACGCAATAAGAGCTCTTGATGCTGAGCCGCTCTTATCCCCAAAGGATTTAAATTTGTTAGTTTGGGCTAGCCGGTACTATCTGCATCCTGTTGGAGAAGTCATCGCCGCCGCTTTCCCCTCAAATCTCAGGAAGATTGTCAGTGCGCGCATCAGGCCAGAACAAGCTGTTTTGATTTACTCTGAATGTCCAACAGATGCAGAATCGCATCTTGTCCGCGCCCCAAAACAGCTTTTTTTACTGCAAAAGCTGCGTGAGACGCCCGCTGGAATCCCTTCAAATCAACTGGGGCCCCAGGCACTTACTTCCGCAGCCAAGTCACTGGTAACAAAAGGTTTTGCAACATGGAAAACCATCGCAACTGCAACCAAGCCATACCCGACGCCCATCGCGCCTTTCCAATCACTCACACTAAACACAGAACAACAATCGGCTGTAGATCACGTTTGCGCGGCCCTGAATAGCTATGGGACCTTCGTGCTTAATGGGATTACAGGAAGCGGCAAAACAGAAGTCTATATTCGGCTGGCTGAGGAGGCTCTGAACCACCAGAGACAGATCATGATCCTACTACCTGAAATCAATCTTACACCCCAGATTGAGGCTAGATTTCAGGAGCGCTTTTCCTCTCCTCTAGTCCTATTTCATTCAAGACTATCGGAATCTGAGCGACAAACTGCTTGGTTAGGCTTTCAGAGTGGAGAAGCCAAGATTCTTCTGGGCACTCGATCGGCGGTTTTTAATCCAGCCAAATCACTTGGATTGATTATTATTGATGAAGAGCATGACAGCTCTTTTAAACAGCAAGAAGGATTCAGGTTTTCGGCGCGTGATGTGGCCGTGGTCCGGGCCAAGGCTTTGGGTATTCCGATTGTCTTGGGGTCTGCTACGCCCTCTTTGGAGACCTTACATAATGTAATGAGACAACGTTACGCCTTTCTTGAGCTGCCGCGTCGAGCTGGAGTTGCAAAAGAGCCAACCTATCGAGTCTTGGATATCCGGGCCCAAAAACTACAGGAGGGGATTTCGGTTCAACTCAAGAAACTGATTCAGGAAACACTCGCTTCTGGCGATCAGGCACTGTTGTTTGTAAGCCGGAGGGGGTTTGCACCAACCTTGATCTGTCATGACTGTGGATGGGTAGCAAGGTGTCCGAGATGTGAGGCCAATCTGGTCATACACGCAGCCGAAAGAACACTTAGATGTCATCAATGCGACCTTGAAGAGCATCTACCAAAACATTGCAGTTCTTGCGGAAAAAAGGAGCTTAAACCTTTAGGGCTCGGCACAGAAAGGATTGAGTCAGCCCTAACGGAAAGCTTCCCGAATGCTCGAATAAGCCGTATTGACCGGGATAGCACAAAGCACAAAGGATCCTTGGAGAAAGTGCTTGAAGGGATACAAAAAGGTGAAATAAATATCCTCATTGGAACCCAGATGATCGCCAAGGGCCATCACTTTCCGAAGGTTACCCTTGTCGGGATCATTGATGTGGATGCCGGGCTTTACAGTACCGATTTTAGAGCCGAGGAGAGAACGGCTCAGCTTATTGTGCAGGTCGCTGGAAGGGCAGGAAGAGAAGAAAAGCCCGGGCTGGTTGTTCTTCAAACAAGGCACCCTGAACATCCACTCATCCAAAGGTTAATCCATAGAGGTTATAAAGACTTTTCCAACGCATGCCTTATTGAGAGAGAGCAGGCACAACTTCCCCCATTCTCACATCAGGTCCTTTTCAGATCAGAATCATCCGACCCGCTTGCGGGTCAACAATTTCTTAAAGCCATCTCAGAGCAAATTCTGTCCATGGGGACTCCAGCACTCTTCGTTTTGGGACCAGCCCCAGCACCCCTTAGTCGAAAGGCTAACCGCTACCGTTGGCAATTACTTCTGCAATCACAACAGCGGAGTCAACTGCACAGTGCTCTAAATGTGATCATTGAGACCCTATCTCTAAAACCAAGAAATCCAAGGGTCTCATGGTCGATTGATGTTGATCCTCTTGACCTCTTTTAGGCCTTGCTCACCCGGATTGAAGCCCCCGTTAAGTCTTGAAGCGCTTACGCATGATTGGCCTAAGATCCAACCATGAACATACAATCATATAGATTAAAAGAAGACTGGCTGGACCCAGCCACTCACCCATGTTTTGCCTCACCCAATAGCGGTTGGCCGCGTATATTCCCATCCCTAAAAGAAGGTAAAAAAAGATACGGCCTAAAGGATAGGGGATCGGGTAATAGCGTCGACTCAGCCCATAAGAAATAACAACCATGCTGCCATAGCAAACCAAAGTGGCCCAAGCCGAGCCCATATAACCCATTGTAGGTATCAGCCAGATATTCAAAAGAACAGTTAATGTTGCCCCAAAAATTGAAACTCCTGCGCCCAAAACGGTTTTATCTGTGAGCTTGTACCAGATTGAGAGATTGACATAGATCCCCAAGAAGAGGTTCGCCAAGAGCAAGACCGGGACGACATCCAAACCTTCGCGATATTCGGCCCCAATAAAATACTTAAATACATCAATGAAGAGCGTCACCAAAAGGAAGATAAAAACGCAAAAGCTCACAAAATACCGCATCACTAACGCATACACTTTAGACGCGTCTGCCCGGCCAGAATATGAAAAGAAAAAGGGCTCTCCCGCATAGCGAAACGCTTGAATGAATAAGCTCATGAGAATTGAAAGCTTGTAACAGGCACCGTAGATACCCAACATTCTCAAATTTGTATTAAGGTCATATGGCAAAAGCAACTTAAGGACCACACGATCCAGCATTTCGTTGATCATCCCCGCGAAACCGATGACGACCATGGGAAGCGAATAGGCCAGCATTGGCCGCAACAGAGTGATGCCTTGCTTTAACTTGAGACCTCTAAATTGTGGCAACAAAAGCAGGAGCTTTAGGCTACTAGCCAACAAATTGGCCAGAAAGATGTAGCCAACCCTCAAATCGGGATCGGCGAATTTGGTTGGAAGATATTCAGAATAAACTGACGCAGCTTTTGGCATAAGCAAAATAAAGAATAGGTTCAAACCGATACCGGTCAAAATTTCGATTATTTTTATGCTGACAAAGCGCCACACTCTCTCTTCAGCTCTTAACCTTGCGAAGGGTAAAGCAGCAATTGCATCCATCGATAAGATCCAACTAAACCAGATCACATATTCAGGGTGATGGGGATAACGCAAGGATTCAGATAGGAAACCGCTATATGACTGGACAACGATCAGGAAAAATACATTTCCCAAAATCAGGAAAGAAAGAGCAGCTGAGTAGCTTGCTGCTTGATCACCCTCGCTTTTTGTTCTGAAGCGAAAGTATCCTGTCTCCAGACCAAAGACTAAAAACACCCCAAAAAATCCAGCATAAGCGTAAAACTCGGAAACGACACCATAATCAGCCGCGGGCAGCGTGTAGGTATACAGTGGTACCAGTAGATAATTTAAGAAACGACCAATGATTGTGCTTAAACCATAAAGTACGGTTTGTGAGGCCAGTTTGCGTAGAGGGTTCAAAAGAATTTTCAGATTGTTTGAGTTGGTTAATAAGAACGCTTGAGAGAACATACGTTTAACAAACTACGTATTCATCTCAAGGCATGTTTGGTTACTATATCTTGAACATAGCAAAATAAAATCCCCATCTTAGTGCTGCAGATGATCGAATTCAAAAACGTTTCTAAACGATATAACGAAAGTGGGGATGCTTTATCAGACGTAAGCTTCCAAGTTCAGCGCGGTGAACTCGCTTTTCTTACGGGTCATTCTGGCGCCGGAAAAAGTACCCTACTTCGCTTAATTCCGATATTTGAGCGCCCGTCTAAGGGCGAGATCATTCTGGACTCTCAACCCATTCAAGGTTTACCTATCCGAGATATCCCCTTTCTCAGACGCAAACTGGGACTTATCTTTCAAGACTTCAGACTTCTTAACGATCGTACTGTTTTTGATAACGTGGCCCTACCTCTTTTGCTATCAGGTCATAACCGTATTGATGTAGCCCGAAGGGTTAGGGGCGCACTCGATAAAGTCGGTCTGCTTAAAAAGGAAAAAAGAATGCCTTTGGGACTATCCGGAGGCGAGCAACAACGGATAGGAATTGCGCGTGCCATCGTGCACAAGCCTCCCATTATTCTTGCTGACGAACCGACAGGCAATCTTGATCCGGAGCTTGCGGGGGAAATCATGAGGATTTTCAATGAATTTAATAGCCTTGGGGTAACCATACTTATCGCAAGCCACGACCTGAACCTCGTTAATCGCTTCAGTCGGCGGACACTGCAGCTCGAACACGGCAAACTCATAAAGGTCGTAACTGAACATGCTGTTTAGGAAAAAGGTCAACTTCAGACGTGGTATTTTTAGGCCGCCTATTCAGGCGTATGAGCCGATCAAAACTAGGGTCAATACCTATCTTTCTTTGCAGAAAGAAGCACTGAATACCAGCTTCGTAAGGCTATGGGTGACGCCCATAGGAAGCATGTTGACCATACTCGTCTTAGCGATGGCCTTGGCATTACCGGTCAGCCTACACGGGCTGGTTGAAAATGCGCAGAAACCCCTTCAAGCGCTCGAAACCACAAGCCAGATATCGCTATTCTTAAAGCCGGAACTGAACAATCAGTCTGGTCGAAGGTTGGTTGAAATACTCAAACGCAATCCGAAGGTTTCTACAGCTGAACTGATTACCAAGGAGCAGGGCTTGGTTGAATTATCAGAACTCAGTGGATTTGCTGACGCACTATCCGTTCTTGCCAATAATCCTCTCCCGGTTGTAGCGCTGATTAAACCTGCAAAAACGGATGTTTCCTCAGTCAGTCAGCTACTACAGGAGCTCAGGAAGCTTCCCGAAGCCGATCTGGCCCAATTTGATACCGAGTGGTTGAATAAACTAAGGCTTATGTTAGAAATTGCAGAGCAATGCGTCACCGCATTCAGTCTACTGCTTGGTATCGGAGTCATATTTATAGTCGGCAATACCATTCGACTTGAACTTCAAACGCGCCATGAGGAAATTGCCGTACAAAAACTTCTGGGGGCGACAAACCAGTTTATAAGACGACCTTTCTTGTATGCCGGGCTCTGGTACGCATTGCTCGGTTCGATCCTTGCGCTTTCGCTGGCCAACACCATCATTCTGGCTGTCAGAGACCCAGCCAATCAACTGGCATCCTTATATGGAAGCACCTATCAGCTCTCCTTTATTGACTTAAGGGCGAGTCTGCTCATGACGCTCACGGCGGTGCTTTTTGGCATCTCTGGTGCTTGGATTGTCGTATCGTTTTACCTACGAAAATTAGACCCTGCCAAGGGAACCAAACATTAGCACTCCTGGTCATAGAGTGCTAGTATGTTAAAAAATACATTTATTTAGAGGATTACTATGAGCAACGCACTGAGCCTGCCTTTGAATCTCTCATTGGGCTCAATTGATGATTATTTGGCCTCAGTCAACCGAGTATCACGCCTAGATGCCGCGGAGGAACGGGCCTTAGCTTTGCGCCTTCGAAATGAAGAGGATCTTGAAGCCGCGCGAATGTTAGTCCTAGCGAACCTTAGATTCGTAGTCCATGTGGCTCGCGGTTACATGGGTTATGGACTTCCACTGCCTGACTTGATTCAGGAAGGTAACATTGGGCTCATGAAAGCGATCAAACGATTCGATCCCGAAGTCGGCGTCCGTCTCGTCTCATTTGCCGTTCACTGGATCAAGGCAGAAATTCACGAGTTCATCATACAGAACTGGAGAATCGTCAAAGTAGCCACGACCAAAGCGCAGCGAAAATTATTTTTTAACCTCCGCAAATACAAAACCAACGCGGCCTGGTTAACTCAAAATGAAGCTCATGCTGTCGCTGAGGAACTCGGCGTAGACGTTTCAACCGTTTTTGAAATGGAAGGACGACTCAGCAGCCATGATGTTGCATTCGATCTTTCAGATGAGAATGATGATGGCGAAAAAGAGCTGTCATCTCCGGTACATTTCCTTCATCAAGAAAATGCAGATCCAGCTGAAATCCTCGAGAACAGTGACTGGGGTCAACAAAAACAACATCAGCTTTTGTCTGCTATAGAATCTCTTGATGAGCGGAGTCGTGACATTGTTGAATCGCGTTGGCTCATTGACCAGAAACTAACCTTGCATGATCTTGCAGAGCGCTACAATGTTTCAGCTGAAAGAATTCGACAATTGGAAAATACGGCCATGAAGAAAATAAAGCTCTCCATGTTACCTATCCACTAAACAGATCTTTTTTGACCGAACCAATGTCAAGGGACCAAACTAGTACTTCAACACCTAACGTTTATGATCTGATCTCATGAAATCATTTGATGTTCCATTAAAGTTAGACCCTAAAGAAGTAATTGCCAAAGCTAAAGTCGCCGCCAAAGAGAGCGGGGTCCAAATGGAAGGTAATGAAACAAAAGGGTTTTTCAAAGGGCATGGCATTGAAGGTCACTACAGTATTGCCAAAGACATCCTTGCCATTGAAATCACAAAAAAACCGATGATTATGCCTTGGAGCCTCATCGAGACTAAATTACGTAACTATTTTGGGTAGAGTCGCATCAACACTTAAACCCAAGCAAATCGGCCCAGTTCTGTAGCGTTAACACAATAAAACCGGTGTGGGCCCGTTTGGGTCCCCACCGGTTTTTGGTTGATTTATCTCTATCTATTAGAGCTTATTCAGGGCGTTCAGATCTCCATATGCCTGCTGAAGACGGTCCACCATACTGGACTGGGCTGAGCGAATCCAAACACGCGGGTCATAGAACTTTTTGTTCGGCTTATCGGCCCCTTCTGGGTTACCAATCTGGCCTTGCAAGTAACCCTCATTCTTCAGATAAAACTCTCGAATACCGTTCCAATAGGCCCATTGCGTATCGGTATCGATATTCATTTTGATAACGCCATAGCTGATTGACTCCCGAATCTCTTCTTCGGTTGAACCAGATCCACCATGGAATACGAAGTTGAGTGTATTCGCAGGAACGCCAAATTTTTCAGTCACATACTTCTGCGAATTATCCAGAATCTTTGGTGTCAGCTTAACGTTACCAGGCGAGTAAACACCATGAACGTTACCGAAAGAAGCCGCTATGGTGAAATTTGGGCTGATCTTCGACAGAAGTTCATAAGCGTAAGCCACATCTTCCGGCTGCGTATAAAGTGCCGAGTGGTCCATGCCACTATTGTCGACACCGTCCTCTTCTCCTCCGGTGCAACCCAACTCAATTTCGAGCGTCATACCAATCTTAGCCATACGCGTCAGGTATTTCGCACAGATCTCAATGTTCTCTTCCAAAGACTCTTCGGACAGGTCGAGCATGTGTGAGCTGAACAGGGGCTTACCGGTTTCTGCGAAGTACTTTTCGCCCTCGTCTAATAAACCGTCAATCCACGGCAACAACTTTTTGGCCGCATGATCGGTGTGAACAATAACGGGAACACCATAATGCTCGGCCATCAAGTGGACGTGTCGAGCCCCTGAAACAGCACCCAAAATTTGCGCTTCTTGACCGGAGAGCTTCACGCCCTTACCAGCAATGAATTGTGCCCCACCATTAGAGAACTGAATGATCACAGCCGACTGAGCCTTTGCGGCCGATTCCAGAACGGCATTGATCGAATCCGTACTGATTACATTTACAGCAGGTAAAGCAAACTTGTGCGCTTTGGCAAATGCGAAGATCTTCTGTACATCAGCCCCCGTAGCAACGCCGGGCTTAACAATATCCAGGAGTTTATTTGACATCGAGTGTTCCTGTTTAGGTTGAGTGGAGTTAAACGATCATTCTAGCAGATCCGCATAACTCAGAAACCCTATTAACCCATAGCGCGTAACAACTTGCTTGACTGAAGTCAGCTTGGTGCGCCATGGAATTAGGATTTCTGATAGATCTCGGCACCTGACTTAACAAACTCACCCGCCATCTCTTCTAGGCCAGCTTCAATAGCTTTTCCATCATCAATCCCATGTGTTTTTGCGTACTCCCGCACATCTTGCGTAATCTTCATAGAACAGAAGTGTGGGCCACACATGGAGCAGAAATGCGCCAACTTGGCTCCCTCCTGAGGAAGGGTTTCGTCATGAAACTCTAGGGCTTTTTCAGGATCCAGAGACAGATTGAACTGATCGGCCCATCGAAACTCGAACCGTGCCTTGGATAAAGCATTATCGCGTGCCTGAGCACCTGGGTGACCCTTTCCAAGGTCCGCTGCATGGGCTGCAATTTTGTAGGCCACAATCCCGTCACGAACATCTTGCTTATTGGGGAGACCCAAATGCTCCTTTGGCGTCACATAACAGAGCATGGCTGTTCCGTACCACCCAATCATGGCCGCACCAATTGCGCTGGTTATGTGGTCGTATCCGGGAGCAATATCAGTCGTTAGAGGGCCAAGAGTATAGAAAGGTGCCTCGTGACACCACTTGAGCTGCTCTTCCATATTGGCCTTAATCATATGGAGTGGAACATGTCCAGGCCCTTCGATCATGACCTGAACATCATGCTTCCAAGCAATCTCGGTCAGCTCACCAAGTGTTCGCAATTCAGCGAATTGCGCCTCGTCATTCGCATCGGCAATCGAACCGGGCCGCAGACCATCCCCTAAAGAAAACGCAACATCATAGGCCTTCATGATTTCACAGATGTCTTCAAAGTGGGTGTAGAGGAAACTTTCTTTGTGGTGAGCAAGACACCATTTGGCCATGATAGATCCGCCACGAGAAACGATTCCAGTAACTCTTTTTGCGGTTAATGGTATGTGCGCCAGACGAATACCCGCATGAATTGTGAAATAGTCGACCCCCTGCTCGGCTTGTTCAATTAGGGTATCGCGGAATATTTCCCAAGTAAGGGCTTCTGCTCTTCCATCGACCTTTTCAAGCGCCTGATAAATAGGCACCGTTCCAATAGGCACGGGTGAGTTTCTGATAATCCACTCTCTGGTTTCATGGATATTCTTGCCTGTAGATAAATCCATGACGGTGTCGCCACCCCATCGAATGGACCACAACATCTTTTCAACCTCTTCTTCAATTGAAGAAGTTACCGCGGAATTACCCAAATTACAGTTTATTTTGACCAGAAAATTTCGACCAATAATCATCGGCTCCGATTCGGGATGATTAATATTATTCGGAATGATTGCCCTTCCACGCGCCACCTCGTCGCGGACAAATTCTGGGGTGATCACTTCTGGAATCGTGGCACCAAAGGACTGACCAGGATGTTGGCGCCTATAATGTTCCGCGATAGCATCAAGCCTCTGGTTTTCACGAACGGCAATAAACTCCATTTCTGGAGTGATGATGCCCCTTTTGGCATAGTGCATTTGAGTCACGTTTACACCGACTTTGGCTCGACGGGGTTTACGAATATGCTCAAATCTTAGTGACGCGAGCTCTGGGTCACTCTGTCTTTTGTTGCCAAACACTGAACTGGGCCCGTCAAGCTCGACCGTATCTTGTCTTTCCTCGATCCACTTTTCCCGAAGTGGGGCCAATCCAAGACGAAGATCAATTTCGACCGCAGCATCTGTGTATGGACCTGATGTATCGTAGACGTAGATAGGGGGATTCGTTTCAGCACCCATGGCTGTCGGGGTATCCGACTGACTGATCTTGCGCATGGGAACCCGAATATCTGATCGACTTCCTTCGACATAAACTTTTTCTGAGGCCGTAAAGGGCTTAATAGATGCTCGCTTGGCGGTGACCGCATCATGCAACAAATTTTCTGGAAGGGCGCTCATCGCTGTCTCCTAGGCGAAATTAATATTCATTTGACGAAGGAGAGCCCTTTGAGGATCAGCGGAACACCGACGATCACAGGGGAAGGCTTTCCTACGCCGGCACTAACCGGTTCAGGTTCAAAGGGTGTGTCTCAGCCCGGTAAACCCTTGCCACATCAGCAAGTCACGAGCACCCCTAGCCCAACGGATAGCTTAAGCTAAATCATGGCTGGGATTTTGGCAAGGTGTAAGGTGAACCCGCCGATAGAATCAAGACCGATGCTCGGCCCTGAGGTCATATTCCTTTCTGATGCGAGAACAGACCTAACACGCAAAAAAGGCAGCAAAACCCTGTAGAATCTTCCACGAATGCACCCATAGCCAATGGGCAGATTTGCTCGTTAAATAAGGGGATGATCGGTAGCTCAAGCTACCAAACCCCACGCTAAAGGATACCCTACCATGGATTTCAATGTTCCCCAGATCGTTTCTGGTCTTCTTGTTGGCTTTCTCGTTGGATTGACAGGAGTGGGCGGGGGATCACTGATGACACCCATCCTCGTTTTCATTTTCGGCTTCGCGCCCAAAGCCGCCGTGGGCACAGACCTTTTGTTCGCAGCCATCACCAAATCAGGCGGCGTTTTAGTTCACCATGGAAAACATCGCTCGGTAGACTGGAAAATTGTGTTGCATCTTGCCATGGGCAGCATTCCAGCTGCGCTCGGGATCATTTATCTACTTGAGAATGTTCTAACCAAGGATGAGTCTGTTACCAAAATCATTACCACTAGCCTAGGTGTAGCACTCATCTTTACCTCACTGGCTCTTTTTATACGAAACCAACTCATTCGGAGAAGAAAGCTTGATGAAACAGCCGTGGAGCGGATCACTCATAAAGAGCGTTTCGGCAAATGGCAAACTCTTATCACGATTGTCACTGGCGCCATTTTGGGTGTTCTAGTGACCCTTTCCTCTGTGGGGGCAGGGGCACTCGGTACCATTGCTATCCTATTTCTCTACCCTAGGCTTTCCACGGTGCGGATCGTCGGTACGGACCTGGCACATGCCATACCTCTTACCACCGTTGCAGGTCTAGGCCACCTCCATATGGGTAACGTTGACTTGCACCTACTTGTGACGCTTCTTATTGGATCCCTGCCCGGGATCTATTTCGGTAGCTTGTTAAGCGCCAAAATACCCGAGAAAGTTCTGAGACCTATCCTCGCTTCTTTATTGATGATCATCGGTATCAAGTTTGTGCTCTAGCAGTTTCAGAGGCCAAAAAACAATCAACGGTGTGATCACTGACCAACCCGACCGCCTGCATGTAAGAATAACAAATCACCGGACCAACAAATCTGAAGCCCCGGCGCCTTAAATCTTTGCTTAATCTATCTGAAAGCTCCGTCCGAGCTGGCATATCCGCTGGGGTTTTCCAAGAATTTTGGATCGGAACGCCCTCTACAAAATCCCAGAGGTAACGATCGAAGCTTCCGAACTCCGCACAAACTTTTAAAAATCCGCCCGCATTTCGAATGGATGATTCGATTTTGAGTCGATTACGAATAATGCCTTCGTCAAGCAGAAGTCTTTCCACTTCTTTTGGACCAAACTTCGCGATCTTTTCAGGATCAAATCCATGGTAGGCACGGCGATATGCCTCTCGTCGACGAAGAACGGTCAACCAGGATAGTCCGGCTTGAGCCCCTTCCAACACTAGAAACTCAAAAAGCCTTTGATCGGAATGAACCGCCTTTCCCCACTCTGTATCGTGATAAAGGCACTCTAGAAATGATCTTTCAGCCCAAGCACATCTCTTTGGGCTCTCTGTAACCGCTTTAACCATTAAGGTGTGGCACCCCATGCCGTCCAAATCGGCGTCAGACTTTCGGGTAACCTTGGCATTCGACCCAATTTCGGCCATTGGTATTGAGGGCTATGAAAATCAGAGCCACACGAGGCCAAAAGCTCATAGCGTTTTGCATACTCGGTACTCGATTGCACTTCGCCTGGAGAGGCTACACCCGAAAGCACCTCAAGCCCAAGACCACCTTCATCTCGAAACTCAAGCACCAACCGCCTAAGCCAACTCCCGGTCAAGTTATAACGCTGTGGATGAGCAAGTACCGTAACCCCACCTGCCGATTTGATCCAATTGATCGCTTCGCCCATTTCAGCCCATGTCGTGTTGACGTATCCCGGCTTCCCTGGGGTCAAATACCGTTTGAAAACATCTCTAACATCAACGGCAAGGCCAAGACCGGCTAAAGCATGTGCAAAATGCGTTCTCGTTACCATCCCGCTTCCCGCGAGGTCCTTAGCTGCTTGGTAAATACCGGGGATCCCCGCCTTTTCAAGGCGCCGCCCCATCTCAATCGCTCGATCCGCACGAATTTCTTGAAGTCCTTCAATCCCTTTTTGCAGAGCCGTTGCTTCGGGATCAATGTTAAGACCGATCAGATGTATGGTTTTTTTGTTCCAGCTTACAGAAATCTCAAGCCCAGCAATCACTTGGATGCCTGACTCAGAGCCTGCGGCCATGGCTTCTTTTAGCCCAGAGGTTGTGTCGTGATCGGTGAGCGCCAAAGCATCTATTCCAGAGCGCGCAGCTTGTTGGACAAGTTCAGTGGGCGTGTAAGCGCCGTCTGATGCTGTGGAGTGCGTGTGTAAGTCGTAATTAATCGTCATCAAACAGATAAAGTCTTATCAAGTTGTCGCCTTTGGGGGCGAACGGTCCCATAGAGCCTTGAGTAAAGCCCACCTTGAATCATAAGACTATCATGATCACCTTCTTCAACTATACGCCCGCCCTCAAAGACGAGAATTCGATCCGCGTGGGTTATCGCGCTTAACCGGTGAGCAATAATTAATGTTGTCTTGCCCGCCAGGTATTCATCAAGAGCCTTGTATAAACGAGTTTCTGTAATATTGTCCACTGCAGAGGTAGCTTCATCCAGAACCACTACTTTGGGGTTAGCGAGAACCATTCTAGCGATGGCCAGACGCTGGCGCTGACCACCAGAAAGTCGAATGCCATTCCGTCCAACCTGAGCATCAAGTCTATCGGGTATGTCCTCTATGATTTGTTTTAGTTGAGCAACTTCAAGTGCTCGCCAGAGTACCTCATCATCCGCCTCTCTTCCCATAGTCAAATTGGAGCGGATGGTGTCGTTAAAGAGAATGGGCTGCTGAGGGACCGTGGCTACATGTTCGCGGACCACATCTGCGCCGATATCGCTCATGGGAACCCCATCATAAAAGACATGGCCCTTAGTGGCAGGATAAAGCCCTATGAGCGCTTGGATCAAAGTTGACTTGCCACCACCGCTCGCCCCAACTAAAGCCACCTTTTCACCCGATGCTATATTGAGCGTGATGCCCCTAAGCACCTCATTGCCCCTAGGATAGGAAAAATGCAGATCGTCAATCAGAATTCCAACCGTATCTTTGCCGTTAAAGGGATCTGTGAGATGCGGGTAAATAGGCTCATCCTCAGCCTGACAGAACTGGTTAATCCTCTCTACTGCGGCTTTGGCCCCATAGAACCCATACTGAATACCCAACACCTCCTGAACAGGAGCCATCATGAACCAGAGGTATCCTGAGACGGCCATCATTTCACCAATCGTCAGGTCAGAATAAACCACCATCAACAGCGCCAGAGCTCGAAAGAGATCAAAACCCGTCAGAAAAACCAAGAAACTCATCCGAGCAGCGGAATCGCTTTTCCATGCGAACGTGGCTGAGTCGAAACGCACCTGTTTAGCCGCGCTCACAAGACGCGCCAAATAGTGAGTTTCGCGATTACTCGAACGAATTTGGTGTATCGCCTCCAATGTCTCCGTCAACGCACTTTGAAAGGCGCCTATCGACCCTATCTCGTTCTTCTTGAGTGTTTTAACTTTTGAGCCCAGAGCCTTTGTGAATAGAATGACAATAGGGTTAAAGAACAGAATGAAGAGAGCCAGATGCCAATTCATCCAAAGCAAAACGACGGCTGTCCCCGTTAAGGTCAGCACAGCAACCAGACAGCGGGCAACCATGGTGCCAATAAAAGAATCTAAGGTATCCAGATCCGAAATCATGTGAGTAATGACTGATCCACTCCCCATGCTTTCATACTCCGCCATCGAAATTCGACCGAGTCGTTCAATTAATTGGCAACGAATACGAAAAATAATGTCTTTTGAGATCAGGCTGAATTGTCTTGTCTGTTCCACATTGAATGCCGCAGAGAGAAAGCGAAGCATCAATGTAAGCAGCATCAGGGCTGCGATATAAAATCCGGGCTGATGCCACTCTAAAGGAAAAACCTTTTGCAAGTTATGAACAGCCATTCCTGGCTTGTTGAGTAACACTTCATCCACCAGCATGGGCATCAAAAGAGGTACCGGAACGGCTGTAATAGCGGCTAGAACGGCTACGGCCTGACCGGCCAACAGAGGTTTTCTATGCCCAAGCGCGACCGACCTGATGTACTTCCAGTCCATACGAGCACTTGGGGGTTTGATGGTTCTATTTTTCATGCCGGACTTAGATTTTCCCTCTAATTAGCTTTGATTATCATTCATGGCCTTGTCGTCGACAAAACTAGAGCTTACTGGTTTAGGAGGGGGACGCAATTGGCACGATAAATCAGATAAATCCTGATACAATGCCCCGTTTTTCTGTAGACTCTTGCCCTCGGTATCATATGGTACTGATGGTAAGTCGCAGCGACATTGACTAGGATACCCGGGGTTAAATCACTTAGGATAGCGACTCGGCCCTAGAATAATAAGTATAAACCTTGGCAACATAATGACACTCCCTGAATCACCATCGCGACAACAGAACCAAAGCAGCTACTCCCAAGAGGATCTCCTTAAATGTGGCCGCGGAGAACTGTTTGGGCCGGGCAACGCCCAACTGCCATTGCCACCCATGCTGATGTTTGACCGTATTAGCCATATTGGTTCTGCAGGGGGCCTTCATGATAAAGGCCTCATTGTCGCAGAACTCGATATTCATCCCGATCTCTGGTTCTTCGGCTGCCACTTCCTAAACGATCCCGTTATGCCAGGATGCCTTGGTTTGGATGCCATGTGGCAAATGGTAGGCTTTTATTTAGGCTGGATGGGTGGCCCGGGCCGTGGTCGCGCCTTGGGTGTAGGGGAAGTAAAATTCCGCGGACAGGTTTTGCCTGACAATAAATTGGTGACATATCGCATACACCTCAAGAGGGTGATGATGCGAAAACTCGTGATGGGGATCGCCGACGCTGAGATGGAATGTGATGGTCGCGTTATATACGAAGCAAGCGACCTTAGAGTCGGCCTTTTCACCTCCACGGACGACTTCTGAGGAGACGCAGATATGAAACGTGTAGTTGTAACCGGCCTTGGCATTGTTTCTAGCATTGGCAACAACAAGCAAGAAGTTAACGATTCGCTCATCACAGGCAAATCAGGCATTGATTTTAGTGCAGAATACGCTGAGCTTGGATTTCGAAGCCACGTATTCGGCCCTCTAAAGATTGACCCAGATGACTTCATTGATCGGAAGATCAGACGATTCATGGGTGAAGGTGCTGCTTACAACTACATAGCCATGGCCGAGGCTATTGCTGACTCTGGCCTAGAAGAGCATGAGGTCTCAAACATCCGCACCGGCTTGATCATGGGCTCTGGCGGACCATCAACTTCAAACCTCATCAGTGCTTGGGATAGCTTTCGCGAAAAGGGCATAAAAAAAGTGGGCCCCTATATGGTCCCAAGAACCATGTCAAATACCAACTCCGCGTGCTTGGCTACACCCTTCAAAATAAAGGGAGTTAATTATTCGATAAGCTCAGCTTGCGCCACCAGCGCGCACTGTATCGGCAATGCCGCTGAACTTATTCAGCTCGGGAAACAAGATGTCATCTTCGCTGGAGGTGGTGAAGAACTGCACTGGACGCTGACCCTTTTGTTTGACGCCATGGGTGCCTTGTCCTCGCAATACAACGACAATGCTAAAGTCGCCTCTCGTGCCTATGACGCCAACAGGGATGGCTTCGTTATTTCTGGTGGTGGCGGCGTACTGGTGCTTGAAGAGTTGGAGCATGCAAAGGCTCGTGGCGCCAAGATTTATGCCGAACTAGTGGGCTATGGCGCAACATCAGATGGCTACGATATGGTGCAACCTTCGGGTGAAGGTGCCGCTCGCTGCATGCAACAGGCGCTCCATGGAGTCACAGATACTGTTGATTACATTAATGCACACGGAACCAGTACACCCATTGGCGACATCCGCGAGCTTCAAGCTGTTAAAGAGGTATTCGGTAGCAACGTCCCGCGGATTAGCTCAACCAAATCGCTCTCAGGCCACTCATTAGGGGCGGCCGGTGTCCATGAAGCCATTTACACATTGCTCATGATGGAAGGCCACTACATTACAGCGTCTGCAAACATTGAAACTCTAGATCCTGGAGCGGAAGGTGTGCCCATCGTAAGAGAGCGTATTGACCATACCGATCTAAATTTGACCATGTCCAACAGCTTCGGCTTCGGTGGTACCAACGCCAGCCTGGTGTTCAAACGGCATGACGGATAGCGCTACGAGAGAACTCGGGGAAAAGCAAAGATACGATTTTAATAAGCTACAAAAAAGGCTTAGACGCTTAACGGGAGAGGCCATTGCCGACTTTGGAATGATCGAAGAGGGTGATAAGGTAATGGTCTGCCTCTCCGGAGGCAAAGATTCGTACACGCTCTTGGATATCCTCCTTAGCTTGCGACTGAACGCCCCTATCTCTTTCGATATCGTAGCCGTCAATCTTGATCAAAAACAGCCAGGATTTCCAGAGCATGTCCTTCCGGACTACTTGCGGGAGCGTGGTGTACCTTTTCACATCATCGAACAAGATACCTACAGTATCGTTAAGCGTGTCGTCCCAGAGGGTAAAACCACCTGTGGCCTATGTTCTAGACTGAGAAGAGGCCTTCTTTATCGTTATGCTGGGGAGCATGGCATCACGAAAATTGCTTTGGGACACCACCGAGATGACATCATTGAGACCTTCTTTCTCAATCTATTCTTCGGAGGCACGGTTAAAGCTATGCCACCCAAGCTCTTGAGTGACAATCGAGAACACATCGTCATCAGGCCCCTCGCCTACTGCAAGGAAAAGGATATAGATGCCTACGCCCAAATCAGAGCCTTTCCAGTCATACCTTGCAACCTCTGCGGCTCTCAGGAGAACTTACAGAGACAAGCCATGAAGGAGATGTTACGTGGATGGGAAAAACAGCACCCGGGACGGGTGGAAACCATCTTTTCGGCCTTACAAAACATTATCCCATCCCAATTGGTCGATCGAAAACTTTTTGATTTCATGGGCCTTGAGAATTTACGGAATCAGAATACACCCATGAGTGACGAAATATCGGCTGGACTTGATATCTTGAGCCTCTAAAAGGGCGAAATGGGATAAGATCTTAGAGAGCCCTTATCAACAAGGTCAGTTACGTCTAAATCAAATACGTAACGCCTATTGCAATTTCCTCGAATGTTATTTATAAATTGATCGTGCTTTTGCACCATTAACTATAACTTTTAAGTGTTCAATGAGGAGGTTCCTTATGAAGAAGTTGCTATGCGCTGTTAGCGTTCTGCTGATGTCTTTGGTTGTTGTTGGCTGTGGCAACTCACCAGACGGTGACAAGCAGAAAATCGAAGCTCCTGCTGCTCCTTCTCTTTAAGGTTGAGCGGGACGAATTTATTGACTCAGTATGGCCGGTTGGATCATCTCCAAACGACTTAAATTACTAAGCAAATAGATTCTGAAATAAACCCGGATCGACTGATCCGGGTTTTTTTTGCTATAAAGGCACTACCCGCGTCGATTTGTCACAGGTATATAGCCTGATTATTCTTGAAATTCAGTGAGTTTGGCTTGACACTCATCAAGCACAAGGTAAGATAGCGCTCAGCGCTTGTCGCTAATTCAAGCCATTAATTATCAAACAAAAATCATTATAGGTATAAGCACATGGGAATGATCCTCGACCTCGTTGAAAAAATGAGATCTCCAGTAGGAATCACTGTTACGCTAGCTATCGTTGCAGCTGGTGTATTCTTCGTTCGTTGGGTATTCAACGACGAAGAAAAGAAGTAAGTATTACACTGCTTCTTGTGGCAAGTTTGGGACTTTAGATTCTAAACTTGCCGCAATACTTGAGGGCTTGCTCAAGTACAATCAATAAAGTATCGCCGTTCTGGCCGTTCAAATTTACCCTCCTCGCCGCTTAAGCAATCATTGGTCAATCCATGAGAATTCTGATAACTGGCGGAACAGGCTTCATAGGTAGGGCACTGTGTCAGCATCTTGCCCAAAAAAACCATCAAATTACAGTTCTAAGCCGAAGACCCAATGCCGTTAAATCTCTTTGCGGAAAAGACATAGGCACCTTATCTTCTCTGGATCTCTACGACGAGAACACCTCATTTGATGTCGTCATCAATCTAGCTGGGGAACCCATCATGGAGCACCGATGGAGTAGCGCCTTCAAAAGAACTCTGTGGCAAAGCAGGGTCGAATTGACCCGTCAGCTGGTTCATAAGATCGAACGCGCCAACAACAAACCCCGCGTGCTGATCAGTGGATCAGCCATTGGAATCTATGGTCAGCATTTTGATCAACCGGTCGATGAGACCACCCCTATCACCGGTGGTTTTAGTCATGCCCTTTGCAAAGCTTGGGAGGATGAGGCTTTACGTGCTGAAACCCAAGGCGTCAGAGTGGCTATCGTAAGAACGGGACTCGTCATCGGAAAAGACGGGGGATTCCTCTCCAAGATGCTGTTACCTTTTAAACTGGGGCTTGGCGGCCCGATTGGGGATGGCACACAATGGATGTCCTGGATCCACCTCGAAGATGAAATAGCCCTCATCGAGTTTCTAATCGATCACGCTGAAGCCAGAGGTGCTTTCAATGCAACAGCACCCTTACCTGTCACGAACGCACTATTTACAAAGGCTCTTGCTAAACGACTGCATCGACCCGCCATCATAGCCAGTCCGAAATGGCTATTAAATCTCTTATTAGGTGAAAGAAGCTCGCTGTTAATCGAGAGTCAGCGCGTGCTGCCTAAGAGGGCTTCTGACCTGGGGTTTACGTTCAAATTTAGAACGTTAGAGGACGCGCTTTCAGCGACCCTCTAGTTCAGGCCTCTTCGCCTTAGATCGGACCGGAACGCTCGAGAGGCATGACCCGGTAACTCAATCCTTTTCCGGAAAAGTCAGAGCGGACCTTACTGAGACATTGGGTAATTTCATCTAAAGTCGCTTCCACGAGGAATACCACCTTCTTTTTTCGGCCGGAGACTTGCTCCAAGAGCGTGAGATTATCTGCGTCACCGGTCAAACCCTCCAAGCTAAAGGAGGCTACCTCACATTCAAATTTTTGATTCATTAAGCAGTCTTGTAGGGCATCTTCGAGATTCTTTGGAACCTCTAGACTCAAAAGATAATGTGCGCTCATCGAGAAGCCCCTTTATGTTCGGCATCAGCGCTCCTTGACTCCTTGTTGGGAGCTTCACCGAATTTTCGATATAGAATAGGCAGAATCAACAGCGTCAATAGCGTAGACGTCGTCAACCCACCCACGCCAACGATCGCCAAAGGTCTTTGTATTTCAGCACCCGGACCAGAAGCAAATAACAAGGGGATGAGCCCGAATGCCGCAATGCTGGCCGTCATAAGAACCGGTCGAAGCCGACGCATAGCCCCAACATTGACTGTCATATCCATCGACATCCCAGATGCTCTGAGTTGGTTGAAATAGCTCACCATAACAACACCATTAAGAACCGCAATTCCTAAGAGCGAGATGAACCCCACTGAAGCAGAAACAGAAAGATATTCACCCGAAATCCAAATGGCATAAACCCCACCAATCAAGGCCAAAGGCACATTAGCGAGCACCAAAAGGGCTTGTCGTATCGAGCCAAAAGTAGAAAACAACAGTAAAAAGATCAGGCCCAAAGCCACAGGAATGACCAAAGATAGGCGAGCAGCAGCTCTTTGCTGATTTTCAAACTGTCCACCCCATTGGATGGAGTAACCTACGGGCAAGGTGACCTTCTGAGCGACCGCCTTTTTTGCCTCTTCAACATACCCAACCAGGTCACGACCCTCTACGTTACTTCGAACAACAGAAAGTCTCTGGCCACTCTCTCGAGCCACAGAAACGACACCCTCCACCAACTCTATCTTGGCCACCAGAGACAGCGGTACACGCCGCCCATCAGGGAGTGCAATCTGGAAGGTCGAAATATTAGCCGGCTCTCCTGCACCCCTCAAAAGTAAAGGGGTTCTACGGATGCTTTCTTGCACAATGCCGAGCTTTCTTCCTTCTATCTGGCTTCTTAATGTATCGGCAAGTGAATCGGAATCAAGGCCTAAACGACCGGCCGCCAAACGGTCCACTTTGACGACCAAATACTGCATCCCTTCATTTCTTAGAGTGAATACATCTGAGGCGCCTTTTATTGTCCTCATTACGCCGGCAATTTCTTCTGCTTTGGCATTAAGCTCTAAAAGCTCAGGACCATAAATCTTAACTGCCACATCGCCTCTAACGCCTGTGAGCATTTCAGTGACTCTCATCTGAATAGGTTGGGTAAACCCAAAAGCGATGCCAGGGATGGTCGCCATAACCTTCCGAATCTCTTCAATAAGCTCAGACTTAGTCTTAAATCGCCAATCACGCTGTGGCTTGAGGGTCATAAACGTATCTGTTTCATTAAGACCCATCGGGTCGAGTCCAATTTCATCGGCGCCAACACGCGCGGTAATTCGAGTGACCTCAGGGACGTGATCCAAAATGGCCTTCTGAATTTCTCCGTCTATACGAACAGATTGCTCAAGATTGATGGAAGGGAGCTTTTCAACTTGAACGATAAGATCGCCCTCATCCATCGTAGGCATAAAGGTCTTACCAATGTTCGAATAGACCAATAGCGTCGAAAGGAGCAAGCCCCCAACAAAAACCATGATTTTGGATGAATGAGCCAAAGACCATTTGAGAGCCGGTTCATAAATCGCTAGGGCTTTTCTCGCTAACCATGGCTCATCGTGACTAACCTTCGACATCAAAAATGATGCTAGAACAGGAATGATCAATAACGAGAACATCAACGATCCGCTCATAGCAAAAATGTTAGTAAAGGCAACCGGTTTAAAGAGCTTGCCCTCCAAGCCTTCAAGAGAGAGCAAAGGAATAAATACAATACCGATAATGACTGATCCCGATATGACTGGGGCCATGACTTCTCGCATGGCGCGAAAGATCACATTCAATCTTGGGCCCTTGGGCGACTTGTGATGCTCAGCCAAATGGGTCGTAAGGTTTTCAACGACGACCACAGCAGGATCCACTAACTTTCCAATCGCAATCGCAAGGCCACCCAGGCTCATAAGATTTGCTGTAATCCCAAAGAGATACATCAGCAAGAACGCAAATAAGGCAACCATGGGCAAAATCATTGCGGCCGTTAGGGCCGCACGCCATTCACCCAGAAAAAGAACAAGTAAAATTAATACAAGTACCGTAGCCTCAATCAGTGCATGAATAATCGTAGCTGTGGCCTTATTAACGAGAGAACTTCGGTTATAGAAGACATTAATACTTACGCCCTCGGGAAGTGAAGATTTAATTTCATCTAGTTTTTTTTCAACCCCCTCAACTACTTGTCTCGCATTAGCGCCACGAAGACTTAAAACCAGGCCCTCAACCACTTCACCCTTTCCATTTTGACTGACGGCTCCATAGCGTGTCAGAGCACCTATCCGAACATCAGCCACATCACCCACTGTGATGGGAATTCCGTTCCTTTCCGCAACCACTATGGTTCTTACATCATCAAGATCAACAATTCGTCCTTCGGCACGAACAAACATGGACTCTTCGCCTTGGGTTAGCCTTCCTGCGCCATCGTTACGATTATTTGACTGTAAGGCCTTTGTTAGCTCCTCCATACTCACGGCCCTAGCCACCATTCGCATGTTGTCCGGAATCACTTCGAAGCTCCTAACCATGCCGCCGAGTGCATTGACATCGGCAACGCCAGGAACCGTTCTAAGGGCAGGACGGATGGTCCAATCCAATAAGCTTCTCCTCTCAGCAAGACTCAGAGCTACACCGTCAACGGTAAACATGAACATCTCCCCAAGCGGCGTGGTCATGGGTGCAATACCCCCTTCAACATTTGATGGGAGATTCGCCCAAGCTGTATTTAGACGCTCCGTCACCTGCTGCCGAGCCCAGTAAATGTCAGTACCTTCATCGAAATCGATCGTAATATCCGTTAGGGCATATTTGGTAGTCGAGCGAAGCATCGTCTGTTTGGGTATTCCCAACATTTCGATTTCAATGGGTGCTGTAACCCGCATTTCGACTTCTTCGGGCGTCATGCCAGGGATCTTAACGATCACCTTAACTTGTGTTGGGGAGACATCCGGGAATGCATCTATAGGAAGCTTTTGGGCTGCTGACCAGCCAAAAGAGGCCAGCAAGACCCCGGCTAGAAGGGTAAATACCCGATGAGTTAAAGCAAATTGAATCAGGCTAGACATCATCCCCCTCCAGACATGCCTAGCCAAGCAGCTTTCAGCGCTGCGACTCCTTGAACAACCACAGCCTCTCCTTCCTGGAGGCCCTCATGAAGAACCGTGCTATAAGTTTCTTCCCCAGCAATTGCAACCTCTCTGGCTTCATATCCGACTGAATTCTGGACGAAAACGTAGCTTTTCCCTTCAAAACTGAAGACAGCAGAAACAGGGACCTTGAAGCCACGATCAGTGCTCTTATGCATCATCAAGACACTGACGTGCATGCCGGGTCGGAGCTGGTCAGCGCCCCTATCCACCAAGGCCCTGACCAGGGCACTCTGGCTCCGGGGATCAACGTTTTGGCCTATCTCAATGATTCTCGCACCCGCTTTGGGTGCTTCAATTTCGATACGGTCGTTGATACCCACTTCTTTTAAACGCTCCTGCGGAACGTCAACCTCTAGCCAGATTTCATCGAGTTTTCCAATTCTAAATAAGGGAGAAAGTGCTTCTACCCGCTGACCCACTACAGCGGTTCGGTCTAGAACGACTCCGTCCACCGGTGAAACAAGTCGATAGATACCTCCTATTTGATGACCGGACTTCAGCGCCGTAACTTCAGCTTGAGTTATTCCTGAGGAAATCAGTGTCTGCTCGGCGGCTCTTAGTGCGGCCTGAGATCGCTCAAAATCACTTTGAGTTTCCTGCCAGCGGAGCTTTGAAATCACCCCCTCGGCCAACAACATGTTGTCTCTTCTGAGCCTCGAGTCAGCAACGCCAAAAGTCGCGTTGGCCTCGACCAAGGCCCGTTCGCTTTCCAGCAAAGTGACACTATTGATTTCAGCCAGAATCTGTCCTTTAGCAACCTTAACCCCAAGAGGGACATCAACATGGGTAATGATTCCAGACTGAAAGGCGCTAACTGCAAATTCTTTAGCAGGAGGGAGCACCACTCTTCCAGGCGCTTCTGCCAGGGGAATCGCGCTAACGTGTTCTGGTACAATCGTTCTGATGCCTAAGTGAGTCGTTTCTTCTGCATCAATTTTAAGGAAACTGTCCTGCCCCAAGACATCCCCATGATGGACGAGTAAAAGGGTCAGCGGGAGAAATGCTATTCTCATGGCGTCACCCCAACCACTTGGTTATAAACGGCCGTATCTTTTTTAAGAACAATCTCCCGCTGGGCATGATCTTCTATAGCCGCAAAGGCAACCGTCTGTATTTTTAGATAGTCAATGAGCGCTATTTCACCTGATTCAAACGCAATGTAGCTCATTTTCAACTGGGTCTCTGCGATGCTCTTTCTTTCCTTTGCAATCTCAAGTGCGACCCGATCTACATCAAGGTTGTGCTGGGCTTCATGAAGGGATTTCTCAAGCTGCCGCCATAGCCTTTCACGTTGAACAATTTTTTCATTCAGGACCACATTAGCCTGAGCCACCTGAGGTGCATGCCAATCATCCCCACCAACGGGTATCTGGAAAACCATGTTAACCCCTGTTCCATAATCCCCAGAGCCACCATAGGAGGTACTATCCGTTCCGAGTAGAACGGTTGGCTGATTTCCCTGTTTAGATCGGCTGATGAATTCAACCTCTGCTTGAGCTCTCTCTACCGTTGTATTTGCTGCAGCGAGAGAAGGATGACGTTCATCAACACTTTTAATAGGACTTAGCCGCTCATCAAAATTAGCTGGGGCTTTATCCATACGTGTCAGATTCTGATAGTTCTTTCTGGCGTGCATAACCTCAGCCTCTGCCTGTATCAGGTTGGTCTTCTTTTCCAGGCGATCACTTTCAGCAAGCAACATATCAGCACGAGCGAGGTCGCCGAGTTCAACCCGTCTTTTGACAACGGCAGACAGCTTTTCTGCTACCCCATAAATTTTTCTAGATAGCTCCAGTCGGTTCTCCGCCAACCTTAGCATCCAAAGAGAATCACGAATCAGTCCGGCCAATTCATGTTTGAAGGCATTAAGATATTTCTCTACACCTTTCTGGGCCTGATCCGCCACCTTCTGACCTGCGTCCTTCTGACCCCACATCCACACGGGTACTTGGTAACCCGTCTGTATATTGTTAACGCCGCCGTTCTTACTGATATTTGCGTAATTGATGTACTGCAGGTAAACCATTGGGTAACCCGCGATCAAGCTTTCGCTCCGCTGATTCAACGCTTTTGCTTCTTCATCAAACGCATACACCAACTGATTCTGAGGGTAGCGCTCAAAAGCCGTCTCAACGACTTCTGCCAAAGACATACGTTCATCAAAAGCCAACGTATCGA
>Ga0164296_1000814_pt1 | contig 35456 bp, 29 predicted proteins | sample GEODES057metaG_FD_113533 | JGI IMG/M metagenome (GOLD analysis project Ga0164296, IMG submission 113533) | Dystrophic lake water microbial communities from Trout Bog Lake, Wisconsin, USA - GEODES057 metaG | ecosystem: Environmental > Aquatic > Freshwater > Lake | place: USA: Trout Bog Lake...
CGATCATTCAAACGGCCACCCTCTTCATTCAGAATGCGTTCGATTTTAGAGTCATCGGTTGCAAGGCGTGTTTGTAGGCTCGCAATCTGGGCGTTCATAGCCGCCAATTCAGGTAAAGCGGCGGGAGCAGCGGCAGCGGTTGTTGGCTTCGTTTCTGGTTGCTTTGCTAAACCGAGTTCTTCACGACTCTTTTCGAACGGTAGGCTCTGAAAATTGGATCGAAACTTCTGCAGCAAGAACCACCCACCACCCGCAAGCCCCAAAATGATGATCAGCAAAAAATAACCCATCCAAGACTTCTTAGGCTTCTTAGGTGGAATGGCAGGCTCAGACCCCGTAATCTCAGTTCCTTCCTTAACGCCCAAATCTGGGACAGTGTCGTCAGCAGAACCCTCATCTCGGGGCATGGGATCTAAATCGGTTTCATTCTGAATCAATGCGGTATCCCCAGTTGTCGGATCATTGAATTGGAGTGCCTGAACAACATCCTCAGGCGGCTCATTAAAAGGTTGAGGTTCAGCGATCATGTTTTTAAGCGGATCGCTTTCATCTTCGCCAATAGGGTTCTGCTGTGAAGGCTCATTAGAGTTTTGTTCACTCATAGCCGACATCAACTCTAAAAGCTCATTAAAAATAGACTCATCGCTTGGCGTCTTGGCAACCCATACCGACGTCCAGCCTTTCTGTTTGGCGATCAAAGCAATACGCTCGCTGAGGACCACTAGCGGAAGCTGACGGCCCTGAACAACCTGGTAATAATCGAGTAACTCCATCAGGCGCGTCAACGCCTCCCCACTTGTGACAACGGCCACATCCAAAGAGCCCTCGCGCCAAAGCGTCATGGTGTCTGAGAACAACTCAGAAGGCAGAAATGCTCGCTGATACACTTCAGCGTAAGCAACCTCTGCGCCACGAGATCTCAGTACATCCGCTAAATGTTCACGCCCACCTCTTCCGCGGATGATGAGTACGCTCTCTCCCTCCAAATCATGGAAAGCCGACTCTTGGAGCAATGCCTCACTATTCGATCCATTCGCAGGAAGCACACTCACGGTCAATCCATGCTTCATGAGTTCCTGAGCGGTCGCTTCACCAATGGCCGCCACAGGAATGGAGGCGCTTTGAATACCGGCCAAGAAATCAGGCGCCAACCTAGCCGCATATCGGACTGCATTCACGCTGATAAAAATAATCCAACGCCATCGCTGCAGGGGCTCAGACAAAATGGGCTGAAGCTCTTCAGAAGGGATGGCTTCAATATTGAAAACAGGCTGAAGAAACGCTTGTCCACCTGCTGCGGTTATCAGCTGACCTAAAGCCTCCGATTGGCCCTTCGGTCTTGTGACTAATACACTCAGAAACGTTTTGGTATGAAGGGCATCTGTAATCATGAGTCTAGACGTATAAATCTTTAAGAATACGGTCTGCGCCTCTGGCCAAGAGCTCATCAGCCAGAACCACCCCTAAACCGATCGCTTCGGACTTTGAGCCATTCACTTCACTCTGGACCCAAGCAGTTCCATCAGGCCTTGCAACAAGACCACGCAACCTCAAGCCACCACCTGAAAGCTCAGCAAAACCTGCTATTGGCACCTGACATCCACCATTGAGACGGTGATTAAACGCTCGCTCAGCGTTCACACACACTGCGGTCTCTTCATCATGAAGAATACCGAGTAGGTTATTGATCCTGCTATCCTCCTGTAAACATTCAATACCAATCGCACCTTGACCCACAGCAGGGAGACTCTCTTCAGGGGAGAGAAATTGGGTGATTCGATCAGACAATCCCAGCCGAATGAGTCCTGCAGCCGCTAGAATGATCGCATCGAGTTTTTGAGACTCAAGCTTCTGTAAACGGGTCCCTACATTTCCGCGAAGATGCTCAATCTCACACTCCGGCAATCGAAGTTTAAGCTGGCATTGCCTTCTAAGACTGGAAGTACCAATACGTGCATCCGAAGGAAGATCGGACAAAGACTGATAGTGATTAGATACCAAAGCATCACGGGGGTCCTCCCGTAAAAGGATTGCGCCAATATGCAGTCCTTTTGGGAGTTCAGACGGGACATCCTTCATGGAGTGAACCGCCAAATCAGCCCTGCCTTCAAGAATGCCTTGCTCCAACTCCTTGACAAATAGACCCTTGCCGCCGACTTTAGCCAAAGGCGCGTCCAGAACTTTATCGCCTTGAGTGACCATTTTGACCAACTCTATTTCCAAGCCGGGGTAGGCCGCTTTCAGGCGTGAAGCAACGTGCTCAGCTTGCCAAAGGGCAAGTGGACTTTGACGGGTCGCTATCCGAATGGGTCTTTGCACTGAGCGGATCCATGATCAAATAAGGCGTAGTTTAACAGATCAATCTGAAGGTTCACCTTGCCATAAGAGAAGGTTTGGATTCACCCAAAACAGTTTCAAGCTATAGGTTCGGGGTCTTTAGAGACTGGCCTTATGATGGCCCTAAAAAACGCATAAAGACTGAAAATCGTCCAAAGTCCTTCCATGAGAATAATTCCGGCTGGAGAGCCTTCAAGAGCAAGATAGGTGAGCACTCCCGAACCACCTGCATTCATAGCCGCATACCAAGCGCCGTCACTATCAAGCCAATGAATTAGGTTAGCAACATAAGCAATCAGTACGACCATCGCAGCAAGGAGCGAAATCCATTGATGCGGGTTTTGAAAAAGGGCCAATAAAGTCTCAAGAGCCATAGAATTCCATCAAAATCTCGTGTTCCATACAAAGTCCACTCCAAATCCAAATTAGGATCGAGTATGCCACGACCAGGGTTTCAGTCACCCATCCTGTCTATATAAAGGACGATCTGCGTGTTTCAATTGCCCCAGAGAGTGAAGCTTTAGTATTCTTCCCTGTTTATAACTGATCAAAGCAGCTCTACGATGGACGATCTTTACAAACCCTCTGAAATCGAACCAGTAACCCAACGCATTTGGGAAGAACAAGGCGTATTTAAGGCAGTAGAGGACCCTTCAAGAGAAAAATATTACTGTTTGTCGATGTTCCCCTATCCAAGTGGCAGACTGCACATGGGTCATGTAAGAAACTACACGATCGGTGACGTCATGTCCCGCTTCCAGAGGATGCAGGGTAAAAATGTTCTGCAACCCATGGGATGGGATGCTTTTGGCCTTCCAGCTGAAAACGCCGCCATGAGCAAAGGTGTACCGCCGGCTGAATGGACCTACGAAAATATTCGCTACATGAAGAACCAGCTAAAAGAGCTGGGTTTTGGTTACGACTGGCAAAGGGAGCTTGCCACCTGCTCGCCCGAGTATTACCGGTGGGAGCAGTGGTTCTTTCTACGTCTGCTCGAAAAGGGCCTCGTTTACAAGAAAACGTCACCAGTTAATTGGTGCCCCCATGACAACACCGTTCTGGCGAACGAACAGGTCATTGAAGGCTGCTGCTGGCGGTGTGACACCCCCGTCGTGAGAAAAGAAATCTCTCAGTGGTTCATGAAAATAACCGCTTATGCGGATGAACTCCTGCAGGAATTGGATCAACTGAAGGGTTGGCCAGATCAAGTGCGAACCATGCAAGCCAACTGGATTGGCAAAAGTCACGGCGTTCGTTTTGCCTTCCCATACGAAATCGATGGAACATCGGGCCAACTTTGGGTGTATACCACCCGAGCGGACACCATCATGGGCGTAACGTTTTGCGCCATCGCGGCGGAGCATCCTCTAGCGAGTCATGCAGCAAGAACCAACCCAGGGCTTTCGGCCTTCATTAAGGAATGCGAGCAAAGCGGTACTGCAGAAGCCGATGTCGCCACAATGGAAAAAAAGGGGATGGACACCGGCCTAAAGGTCACACACCCACTGACAGGCAAACCTATCCCCATCTGGGTAGGCAACTACGTTTTGATGAATTATGGTGAGGGTGCGGTGATGGCCGTTCCTGCCCACGATGAACGTGATTTCCACTTCGCCCATAAATATGCACTCCCCATCCACCAAGTGATTGCCTCAAATGATCCATCACAGACTTTTGATCCCAATCACTGGCAAGACTGGTATGGAGAAAAGACGGCAGGGGGATTGATTCACTCCGACAAGTACAATGAACTCAAGCACAGCGAAGCCGTCGATGCCATCGCCAAGGATCTTGAATCATTGGGCCTGGGTGAAAAGCAAACCAACTTCCGACTGAGGGACTGGGGCGTATCGAGACAACGTTATTGGGGTTGCCCGGTACCCGTCATTTATTGCGATGGCTGCGGAACCGTGCCGGTTCCTGACGATCAGCTACCCGTGATGCTGCCGAAGGATGTGGACATTACCGGGGTGGGTTCACCGCTTGCGAAACTGAAGTCTTTTAAGGACGTTGATTGCCCAAAGTGTAAACGTCCCGCACAACGTGAAACCGATACATTCGATACCTTCATGGAGTCATCCTGGTATTTCGCCCGCTACACCAGTGCAGACAACACCTGCAGCATGCTCGATGCAAGGGCTAATTACTGGCTTCCTGTAGATCAGTATATTGGCGGCATTGAGCACGCAATCCTTCACCTACTCTATTCACGCTTTTACCATAAGCTTCTTCGGGATCTGGGCCTCGTAAAGTGCGATGAGCCTTTTGCCAATCTTCTGACTCAAGGCATGGTAGTCGCCCCGACCTTTTTCCGGAATGTTGACGGCAGAAAGCAGTACATAGGCCCCACCGAAGTCGACACGACACTGGATGAAAAAGGCCGTATCACGGGCGCGGTATTCAAGGCCGATGGTCGGCCGGTTTTGATTGGTGGCACCGAAAAGATGTCGAAATCGAAAAACAACGGTATCGATCCTGAACATCTGGTTTCGCGTTATGGTGCCGATACCGTCCGACTATTCACCATGTTTGCGGCACCACCCGAGCAGTCCCTGGAGTGGTCAGACTCCGGGGTTGAAGGTGGGTTCCGATTCCTCAAGCGCTTGTGGAAGCAGGTCGCCGTCCACGTCAACCAAGGTAGAACCGAGGCCCTCTCTAAGCAAAACCTCACAGAACCCCAGAAAGCCCTGCGCCGTCAGGTTCACGAGACGCTCAGAAAAGTGACGGATGACATGGCAAGGCGGTTTACATTCAATACAGCGATCGCAGCAAATATGGAACTGCTTAACGCCCTCTCAAGGTTTGACGATGAATCAGAACAGGGCCGAGCATTAAGACAGGAGGCCCTTGAACTGGTCACCCTGATGCTCGCTCCGATTGTGCCCCATATTTGCCATCACCTCTGGGATGCACTCGGTCATAACGAGATCATAGCGACCGTAAAGTGGCCCCTCTTCGATGAGTCCGCACTTACTCAGAACTCCGTTGAACTTGTTATTCAGGTCAATGGTAAGCTCAGGGGGAGGATCTCGGTTGCCATTGATGCTGAAATAGCCCTTATTGAGACGCTCGCCTTACAAGATGAGCATGTTCAAAAATTTATGGAGGGGAAACCTCCAAAGAAAATCATTGTGGTCCCTAAGAAGCTAGTGAACATCGTAGTATGAGCCTCATGAGTAAGTTGCGGCTAACAAGGGCCTTTATCCTGATATGGGCTGTCATGAGTACAGGTTGCAGTTATCATCTGAGGGGTGAAATACCCGGTGATGTTAAAGACAAAACGATTTATCTCACAGGTATTGGGCCTTCGAACCCTTTCTATGGGGAATTCACATCGCTATTGACCGCAAGTGGAGGTAAGGTTGCTGAAAAAGCTTCAGACGCCGGTGTGGTTCTGAATATCATCTCAGCGAATCATTTGCGCAGAAACATCACATTAAGTGCCGTTGGCCAGGCCAACATGTTCGAGCTTACGTTCCGAGTAAAATACGACATAGAAAATAGCAAGGGAGACATTCTCATTCCTGAAAAAGAACTCAGTACTCGTCGCGAGTATTTCAATACACAAAGTAACCCATTGGGTATGGGCTATGAGGAAGTAGAAATCAGAGCGGAAATGCAGAAAGATAGCGCCCAGAGCCTTCTTCGCCGGGTAGTCTATTCTCTGAATGAATCGAAGAAGAACGCCTCAACCGAGGGAAAGCCCAACCCGTGAAAATCGCCGTAGATCAACTCACCGCTCACCTAGATAGGACACTTCTTCCTGTCTATCTTTTAACGGGCGATGAACCGCTACAGATGGGGGAAGCCTGCGACACGATTCGACAACACGCTAAACAGGCGGGCTTTACGGATCGGGAGATCTTTCATGTTGAGGCCGGGCATGACTACAGCACACTCTATGGCGCACTGGACTCCTACTCACTCTTCGGAGAGTCTAGATTCATTGAAATGCGTTTCAAGTCAAAACCCGACAAATTAGCCATCAAGGCGATATTACATGCGATCGAGACGCCCCAAGAAAATCTTCTTTTACTGGTTTCCTTACCTAAGCTAAGCTCAGCAGAACAGAAAAGCAGCTGGTATCAAGCCGCAGATAAATTGGGGGCCATCATCACGATATGGCCGCTGGAAGGTGACCGACTCATTCATTGGCTCGACCGTCGCCTATCTTCTCGGGGTTTACTTGCAGACACAACTGGCTTAAAGCTAATTGCAGGAAGGGTTGAGGGGAATCTCTTGGCCGCAGCTCAAGAAATTGAGAAACTGAGCATCCTTTATGGCAAGGGTCGATTAACCGATGATCAAATCATCAGTGCCGTAGCCGATAGCGCACGCTATGATGTGTTTGATCTCACCAATGAGGTACTTCGAGGACACATCGCCAAGAGCTATCGTATTTTGTCAGGGCTTAAGGGTGAAGGGGTCGCAAGCGCCGTCGTACTATGGGCATTAACACGTGAACTTAGGCTACTCAACACGCTTAAGAAAGCCCTGGAACAAGGGGCCCGGGAGGACACCGTATTCGCACAGAATCGAATCTGGGATAGCCGAAAGCCCATTGTGGCGAGCGCCCTTCGAAGACTGAATATACGAGCCATTCAAGATTCACTGATTGAGTCTGCCAAGGTAGACCGTATCGTTAAAGGAATGCAAAGTGGCCATGAATGGAGTGCTTTATGGTCACTATGCCAGATGATCATTCGCCCTGAACAGGACACTCCCCCTTCAAAGCAATCAATACAATAACTTACTCCCCAATTCAACAAAAAAACGTACATGTCTGACTCTATCGATAGCCTAATTCAATCCATCGGCGAACATGCCAGAACAGCGTCTCGCGAGATCAGTCGAGCGGAGACCAGCATCAAAAATCGGGCTCTGATTGCCATAGCGGAAGCTTTAGAAGCGAACGCACCCAATTTAATCAAAGAAAACAGCAAGGATCTTGAAGCTGGCCGGGAGCGCCAATTAGACCAAGCTATGCTGGACCGACTTGAGCTTAACGAAACACGCATCAAAGCCATGGCGGCTGGTGTCAGAGAGGTTGCTGCTCTGCAAGATCCAGTCGGCGAAATCACCGGCCTCACCTACCGACCATCCGGCATACAGGTTGGAAAAATGCGTGTTCCCTTGGGCGTTATCGGCATCATCTATGAGTCACGGCCCAACGTCACTGCTGACGCAGCTGCTCTTTGCCTTAAATCCGGAAACGCCTGCGTACTCCGAGGTGGGTCAGAGTCGATTCACTCAAACCGTGCAATTGCTCAGATCATACGAGATAGCCTCAGCGAAGTTGGGCTCCCTGAAGATACTGTCCAACTCATCAGCACCACCGACCGTGAGGCGGTGGGCGCCATGCTCCGTCTTGAGCAATCCATTGATGTGATTATTCCTAGAGGCGGCAAGAATCTGATTCAACGCATCTTGGCAGAGTCTAGAATTCCTGTGATCAAGCATCTCGACGGTATCTGCCATGTCTACATTGACGACCACTGCGACATGGAAAAAGCCCTTAAAATCGCTCTTAATGCCAAAACCCACCGTTACGGTGTCTGTAACGCTATGGAAACGCTATTGGTTGCAAAACGTGTGGCCCCCATCGTTCTGCCTCAACTGGCGACGCTACTTCAGGATAAAGGGGTTGAGATCAGGGGGTGCGACGCAACCTGCACGCTGATTGAAGGCGCTATTTCGGCTATAGAAGCCGATTGGGATACCGAGTACCTGGCCCCCATTCTGGCCATCAAAGTCGTGGACGATCTGGACGCCGCGATTGCACACATATACCGTCATAGCTCAGGACACACAGAAGCCATTGTGACGGAAGATTATTCGAGGGCACGACGCTTCTTAAGAGAGGTAGACTCAAGCTCTGTAATGGTGAATGCATCCACTCGGTTCGCCGATGGCTTTGAATATGGCCTAGGTGCAGAGATCGGCATTTCGACCGATAAACTTCATGCAAGAGGCCCTGTTGGCTTGGAAGGCCTGACTAGCCAGAAGTTCATCGTCTTGGGTGATGGCCACATCAGACAATAAAGCGGACTGCATTTTGGCCAACCAGAAAGAACTCATTGGAATTTACGGCGGGACTTTCGACCCCATCCATAATGGTCATCTGCGTTCAGCCCTTGAGGTCCAAGAATCCATTCTTCTGGATGAACTAAGATTTCTACCCAGCCTGGTCCCGCCACATCGAGAGCAGCCTGTAGCCACTGCACAGCAGCGCTTAGAGATGCTCAAAGCCGCTCTCCAAAACTCCGAGCATCGGACCCACATTGACACTCGAGAACTTGAGCGGACACATGGCCCCTCATACACGGTCGATACGCTCGAATCCTTATCGAAGGAGAAGCCTGAATCTATCTTGGCCTTAATCTTGGGAATGGATGCGTTTCAGGGATTGAGCTCATGGCATCGGTGGCGGGAGATTAGCGCCCTCTGCCACATCGTGGTCATGCATCGGCCGGGCTATGAACCATCACTAAATCCTAAACTAAGTTCACACATCAAAGAAAAGGTAGCCACTGACCCCATTGAATTAAAGAAAAAGCGGAATGGTCTCATTTACTTTATCAACGTGACGCCGATAGACATTTCGGCTTCAGACATAAGAACTCGAATAAATCGAGGTTTAAGTGCTCGTCATCTGACACCAGACCCGGTTCTAGGGTTCATCAAAAGCCAGAATCTGTATGGCTCGAAGCCATAGGGCAAACAACAATCCCAAGATCGAGAAGATTAGAACTGCTGACCGAAGGAGAACTGGAAGATCTGGGTACGGTCGCCAGGCACTGTATTCAGGGGGTAGGCAATACTCACACCCAAGGCACCAAACGGCGAAATCCAGCGACCAGCGATCCCAGGCGAATAGCGAAGAAAACCGCCTTTACTCTGGGCGTAACAGTTACCGTCAACATTGTTGGTCGGAGACGCCACTTTGAACACACCGCAATAAACATTACCCACATCCATAAACGTTGCGAGTCGCATGCTCTTATTATCAGACATGAAGGGTACCGGAAACTGAAGTTCCATCATATTTACGAATTTACTCGACCCACCGAAGGAAAGCCCACCACCATAACCTGAACTATTAGCAGACGTCTTAGGCCCTAAGGAGCTTGGATAGTAACCCCTCATGCTCTGAGGCCCCCCGGCGAAATAGTTCTCCCAGAATGGAAGCGTCGACGTACCCGCATAAGCACCACCATAGGCTGCTTCACTTTGAACCATGAAGGTCAGATCCTTTGCCAAGGGGAAATAATGCTGAACCTTATAACTTACCTTGTAGTAGTCAACATTGGAACTGCCAAATACAGGGGCCGTAGCCATAGCGGTCAATCGTTGCGCGCCACCCGAGGTCGCAAACTGGGCACGATTCATGGTGTCATGCGCATACCCCAACGACAAAGGCATAATGTATGTTGTGTAAGTAGGTGTCTGGGTGGAGTAATTATTCGAAAACTGCTGAAGACCATCAATGACCTGTTGAGATGAATTGGAATTAGAGTAAACCTCTGTCCTACCCAAATCAACGTTGAACCGCAGACTGTCAAATTCACTCAAAGGTATACCGATATTTCCCCCAACAGTAGCGTTATTAGTCGAGTAATTAGCCAGGCTCATCAGGTAAGCGTTCGTTGAGCGGTAAGTCATATCAAAACCGCCACTGATACCATCCAGCGTGACATAAGGATTGAAATAACTAACCTGATAAATGGTATTAATCCGGCTGTTATTAAAGTTGAAAGCGACCCGCTTACCCGAACCGAACACGTTATCTTGAGTGACGTTCGCGTTAAAGATAATTCCCTGCATCTGAGAATAACCCACACCGGCCATAATGTTGCCAGACGACTTTTCAACCACCTTGTAGTTCACATCAATCTGGTCGGACGTTCCCTGCACGGCAGGAGTTTCAACATTCACCTCTTGGAAGTACCCTAGTCGCTCAAGGCGGGTCTTTGACCGCTCAATTTTGGTACTGGATGCCCAGGCGGCCTCCATTTGCCGCATCTCACGACGGATCACTTCGTCCCGTGTTTTAGTATTTCCGGTGAAGTTAATGCGGCGGACGTAAACCTGCTTGCCAGGATCCACAAAGAAGGTCATAGCCACAACCTTTCGAGTTTCGTCAATCTCAGGGACCATATTCACGTTGGCAAAAATATATCCTTCATCACCAAGACGATCCGATATGGCTTTTGAAGTTTCCGTCGCGAGCTTTCGAGAAAAGGTGTCAGTAGGTCCAATTAAGACCAGTGGGGTAATCTCTTCGGGCCTAACAATCAGTTTCCCTTGAACCTTCACATCACTGACTTTATAAACCTCACCTTCTTTCAGATTGATCGTCAGGTAAATCTCTTTTTTGTCAGGTGTGATGGAAACCTGAGTAGACTCAATTTGCGAATTGATATAACCCCGATCCAGATAAAAAGAGCGAAGGCGCTCTAAGTCAGCCGATAACTTCTGCTTTGAGTACTGGTCACTCTTGGTGTAGAAAGAGAGCAGATTGCCTGTATTAAGCTCGAACTCTTTCAATAATTGCTCATCGGAGAAAGAGTTATTTCCAATGATGTTGATTTGTTTAATGGTCGCAACTTTACCTTCGGAGATTTTGATATCCACCGCCACGCGGTTACGTGGTTGCTCAGTGACTGAGGTATCAATCTTTACACCGTATTTGCCACGACCATAGTATTGACGACGGAGTTCTTGCTCCACCTTATCGAGAACCGCGCGATCAAACACCTTTCCTTCTGTAAGCCCCACTCCCTTCAAGGCTTTCTTAAGATCATCAGAAGAAATATCCTTGTTTCCATCGATTTTGATACTGGAGATCGAGGGTCTTTCCTCCACAGTAATGACAAGTGTATCGCCCTCGCGATCAATGCGAACATCCTTGAAAAAGCCTGTCTTAAAGAGGGCCTTGATGGATTCCGTCGATTGCCTCTGATCGAATTGGTCACCCACCTTGACGGGAAGATAATTGAAAATGGTCCCTGTTGAGATGCGCTGCAAACCTTCAACACGGATGTCTCCAATCGTAAAAGCCTCCGTATAAGCGGACACGGAGAAAGAGGCGCCCACGGAAAACGCCAAACAAAAAGCCATTAGTAAGCGAAGAACACTCTTCATTTATTCAGGGGACCCAGGGCTATCTGCAAATCCAAAGCACATACCCTTTCATTCGATGCGCTCGAACGATAGACGGTTTAGGGACTTGAGTAGAGCAACCATCACTCATTACCCAAGTCTTTCCTAACCTGGTCGATACTGATATGACGAATATTCTTCCCCATAGCGTAATAAATCACATATTCACAGATGTTACAGGCCCTGTCCGCCACACGCTCAAGGGCCCTGGCTGACCACATAATATTCAGTGACACAGGAATGGATCTTGGATCCTCCATCATGTAAGTGATCTGTTGACGCATGATGCTTTCATACTTCTGATCCACATGCCGATCACTTTGAACCACACGAAGTGATTCATCCACATCAATTCGGGCAAAGGCATCCAGAGATTCGCGCAAGAGGATTCTTGCGTGCTGAGCCAACTGTTGCAGATCGTTCAGCTGATTCTTTTTGGGGTAATGTTCGGATAGATCGATGGAGATACGGGCAATCCTTTTTGCTTCATCACCGATTCTTTCAAGATCGGTGATGGTCTTGATAACCGCAACGACGAGGCGCAAGTCACGGGCCGCGGGCTGGCGTAGCGCAAGAATCTGAGTACACTCCTCATCGATGGCAACCTCGAGAGAGTTGACTTTATAGTCATCTGAAATGACTCTCTCCGCCAGTTGAGTATCGCTTTCAAGAAGGGCCGTCACAGCTGATTCTACTTGCTCCTCAACCAAGCCGCCCAGATTAAGAACCCGATTTCTAATCGCCAAGAGCTCATGATCGTACTGCTTGGAAATATGCTGATGATTTAGGTCGCTATCAGGATTGATGGGCATAGTAATCAGGGTGGCTTTAGCTGAGACAAAGGACAGGAGGTTGCAGAGAATTATAGTCCAACCCAGTGAAAAACCGTAACTTTTGCGTTGAAATCACTCGAAACCTAAGGAACAAGGCTATCTGAGCAGACTCACATATCCAGTTATTTCGGCCCGATCATGATAGAGCTGCTTGAAAGCAATATGATGCCTTCGGCCAGACCCAGCTAGCTTCTCTTCGATAATCCGCCGACAATCACCGGCTGCCTCGTAGCGCTTCTTCATGGGCAACTTCAAGTTGAAGATAACGTAACGACAATGCCCTTCTTTCAACCAGTCACCCACCAGCGTGGCAATACGAAACGGCTGCTCAATCATATCGCAGACCATCCAATCGACGGGCTTCAAGGGCCTGTATTTAAAGCCATCGGCTCTCACATGTTGAACAATCCCTGAGTCGAGAAGACTTGGATCCAATTTTCCATTATCAACAGCGATGGTACGAATGTGGCGTCTCACTAACTGAAAGGTCCATCCCCCGGGTGCGGCCCCTAGGTCCACAGCCGTCATCCCTGGGCTCAAATCGTGATCGGGTGAAGAAACAAACTGACCAAAAGCTTCATCAAGCTTCAACGTAGACCGACTTGGAGCCCCCCGCGGAAATTTTAAGCGTGGGATGCCCATCGGCCAGGGAGAGGAATTGTCCACCAGTGAAAGACCGACGTACCCAGAGGTTGCCGTTAAGAAAAACACATGGAGCTTCGGATGATTGGTATCGGGCTTTAGAAGCCCTTTTTCGTTCAAAGCAGCCCTAAAAGGCGCAGCAAACTTCCGAATGAATGCCGATAATGACTTAGCTTCATTGGTATCAGCAGTTTCCAGCAAAAGCTCTGAATAGAAAGGTGCAAGACTCACCACCTTGGCCAACATAGGCTCAATACGGTTTTTAACCGGGAGATCCGTCAAGAGCTCGGCCGCGAAAACCAGCTGTCGCGCAAAGACCAGACTATCGAACTGCAACATGCGCATGAATGGAATCAGTTCGTTCGGCTCATGAAGATAGAAAAGAACAAAACCCTGCTCCGCTTGAGTCTTGGCATAACCGGAAAAGCCTAATTCAAGCGCAACCTGGACAATCTCGCTCACCGATTCTTTTTCAAACCCTGGCCGGCAATAAATCAGCAGGCAGTCTGGTCCCTTCATTTTGGAAGAAGTCACTCAGGAATACTCCGAAAGATAAGTCTATGAAAAGGCACTAGAGCCCAAAAGCCTCAAAAGGCTCAATGAATACAAGCTCGCCCGAAGCAATACTTGAACAGGTTTCGGGAAGAACAATAAAGCAGTTCGCTCGACTGATCGAAGTCAGCCGGTGGCTCCCTTGTGCGCTCAAGGAGGTCACCTCTAAAGCACCCTCCCTGATCTCGTAAATGCCCCGCTGAAACTCAAGCCGTCCCGGCACCTTCTTGATTTGATCTAGGCTGACCGCTTTCAGGCGGAATGGCTTCCACCGCTGAAATCCCGACATTTTCAACAAAGAAGGGCGCACTAACTGCAGGAACGTCACCACCATGGACACAGGATTTCCGGGTAACCCAATGAATTTGGCAGACCCAACCTGCCCCAAAACAAAAGGCTTCCCTGGTTTAATCGCAACCTTCCAGAACGTGATATGCCCCAACTCTCGGAGAACGTCTACAACGAAATCAGCATCACCCACCGATGCCCCACCCGAGGTGATGATGACGTCCGCCCATTGACTCGCTGCTTGAATCTTGCCCCTAATAAGATCGCGGTCATCCGGAAATATACCTAGGTCAAAAGACTCCACCCCAATCGCATGCAACAAAGCGCCTAACACGGTGCGATTGGACTCAAAGATATCGCCACGCTCTAAATGAGCCCCCGCCGCTTTCAACTCATCACCTGTCGAAGCGAAGGCCACTTTAAGTTTTCTAAACACCTCGACATGGGATAAACCCGCCGATGCAAGAAGACCGATATTCTGCGCAGTCACCTGCTCGTGCTTTGGTAAAAGCAATTGCCCTACTTTTAACTCTTCACCTTGATCACGAATATTGTCTCCAACAGGAGGAGGACCGAGCATCGTGAGCTCCACCCTATTTTTCAAGAGGCGCGTTCTTTCTTGAACGATTACGACATCAGCCTCTTCAGGAACAGAAGCACCGGTCAGCACCCTGACGGCTTCTCCACGGTGAAGATCACCTCGGAATGGGTGCCCAGCCGAAGAGACCCCAACCACACTTAAGATCGCACCCGGCAGGGCGTCTTCCGCTCTAAGGGCGTAGCCGTCCATTGCAGAATTACGAAACGCTGGAAAATCGATACCCGTTATCACATCCCGAGAAAGAAACCTTCCAACCGCATCAGAAACAGCAATCTTTTCCGCCTCTTCAACGGAATCCGTTGCCTCCAATAGCCGTTCGAGGGCCTCCTGAAAGCTAAACGCGGCTGTATCGATATCACATAAAGGGATAGGCTTTGGCATCAGCTAAGAATCGGGTTAGGATAAATTCGGCCACCTGCGCGGGGCTATTAATATCAAGACGTTGAATGGGTAGCCTCAGTTCAGGATACTCTTCTGTTGCAATGGCGATGATCATCGGATCTTCTGGATATAACCAAGGCTTTCCGAGCGCTCGACGATAAATTTCGATTTTCGGAAAGGTCTCTTGCTTAAAACCTTCGACCAGAATGAGATCGACATGGGTCTGGTCGAAAAACTTCAGCTCTTGATTTAAAGACGCTTCTACTCCAGCTGGGTGTTCGGTGAATACAGCCCTTCTTCGAGAGGAGCATAACATCACTGGGGTCGCACCCACTTTACGTAGTTCATAGCTATCCTTGCCCGGGTAATCCACCTCAAAATCGTGGTGAGCATGCTTAATGAGCCCCACCCGAATACCTTGAGCTGTCAATATGGGTATCAGTTGCTTGAGCAGCGTCGTCTTACCCGCACCACTATAAGCAGCAAATCCCAACAAGGGGACACAGGCGTTACTCGGGAATTTCATCACTAGGTTCGGCTGATAGATAATTCATACCCCTCTTAGGCAACCATTAATAGCCATAGAATTCCTTGTACCACGCAACAAATCGGGCCACCCCTGTTTCAATCGTTGTCCTTGGGGTATAACCCACAGCACGCTGCAAATCGGACACATCAGCATAAGTCTCGAGGACATCTCCATCCTGCATGGGCAAAAAGTTTTTGATGGCTTTTTTGCCGAGGCACTGTTCAAGAAGCTCGATAAACGTCATCAACTCGACGGGTGACTCATTACCTATATTGTAAAGACGATAAGGCCCTTTTGAGCTCGCTGGGTCAGGGTGTTCGCCGTCCCAATTCGGATTAGGTAGCGCCACCTGATCCAGAACTCTGACCACCCCCTCCACAATGTCATCAATGTAAGTGAAATCTCGGCGATGACGGCCAAAGTTATAAACATCAATCGATTTTCCTTCAATGATGTTCTGGGTGAACTTAAAGAGCGCCATATCAGGTCGGCCCCAAGGTCCATAGACCGTAAAGAACCTTAGGCCTGTCGTGGGGATTCCAAATAGATGGCTATAGGTATGCGCCATTAACTCGTTGGCCTTCTTAGTCGCCGCATATAGACTGACTGGATGGTCAACATTTTGGTGAACCGAAAACGGCATGGTGGTATTTGCACCATAGACAGAGCTGGATGAGGCGTAGACCAGATGATGAATTTTAGAGTACCGGCATGCTTCGAGCACATTGCAAAACCCCGCCAGGTTGGAATCAACATAAGCCTTTGGGTTACTTAAAGAATACCGGACACCTGCTTGTGCAGCGAGATTCACGACTTTGTCGGGTCTATGCCGATCAAAGGCCTCGAACAAAGCACCTTGATCCTCGATCGAAAGCCTAAGGTCTGTAAAACCAGTGCATCGATTCAGTCTCTCTAAACGGGCCAGCTTGAGGCGAACGTCATAATAGTCATTGAGATTATCAATGCCAATCACCTCATCACCCCGAAGCAGCAGCGCTTCCGCTAAAGCAGCACCAATAAAGCCTGCCGTGCCAGTCACCAGTATTTTCATGCTTGAACCTGTCTGAGGTATTTAGTGATTTATGACCACGTTTGTAAGAAACCATTGGTCGATCGTGTGATCAGATTATACGAGAGTGGTGAGTCCACGGAGAAATCCAACGTTCTAGATCGATACGCACCTTATACTTAAGGACAAGGTTGCGTTAAGATTAATACCTGAAGCCCACAAGATAACTTATTGATCAAATCAGAGACAGCGATTTATGGATCCTAAACGAACTCCACTAGCGCCAAACATTATGATGTTCATTCGCATGGTTTTAGTCCTTGTCTGCATCGCCCCACTTATCTCTCAGGCCGAGGAAGTTCCGGGTTTTGTCACCAAAGACGCTGACGTTAAATTGCGAACCGGGTACGGTAAAAGAGTCCGTGTCGTTAAGCCTTTGGATCCAGGAACCCCACTCACCGTGATTGGCGTCAACACCAAAAATGGCATCAGCGAAGTTCGGTTGGGCAGTGGCGAGGAAGGTTGGGTAGCTTCTCGATTCATCAGCACTGAAGGCGCAACGGTTAACGCTATTCCGCCCGTGGTCACAGAATCGCTTACCGAAGATCTTGCCGCCAAGTCAACGCAAGAACTGATCCTTGAAGTGAATAGACTGAGAACTGAAATGATTGCCGTCCGGCAAGCCGCTAATGACTCACTCAAAATTCAAACCGAAAGAGATCAATTACAGCAGACGGTTATTGGTCTAAAGCAGGAACTTGAGTCCGCTAATCGTGAAAAAAACATGATGAACGACGATCAAAAACAAGCTTGGTTCTTGATCGGGGGCGCTGTATTGTTCCTTGGCATCATTTTAGGGGTTTTATTACCCAGGTTGAGCGTTCGAAGAAAAACGGACTGGGGTACTTTCTAGGAGCGCACCCCTCCAACCTTTAATAGTTTTGATGGAGCCAACCATGAATCACGACGACCAAGACCTTAGGAAACATTAGGGTTATGGCCAGGCCTCTTCCGGGGACGCTTCCGATGATTCGCGCACTGATTGAGCAACCCTCAATCAGTTGTACGGACCCTCACCTAGACCAAAGCAACCTAGGGGTCATCCATCTTTTGGCCAACTGGGCCGAAGGTATTGGGTTTCATGTAGAAATCGATCAGTTTTCCCCCCTAAAGGCCAACCTAATCGCAACGCTAGGCCCGCTTTCTTCGAGCGAAATCCCAGGCGGACTCATTCTCTCTGGACATACAGATACCGTTCCCTGCAATCCAGAGCTGTGGAAAAGAGACCCCTTCAAGGCTACAGAAATCGATCATAAGATGTATGGCCTCGGTAGCGCGGACATGAAGTCGTTTTTGGCGCTCATGCTTGAGGCCGCCTCCAAGTTTCGAAAAGAAGACTTACAACAACCGCTGGTCTTGATCGGGACGGCTGACGAGGAGAGCTCGATGTCTGGTGCGAGGGCGCTGGTCACCCAAAATAGACGATTAGGGCGTCAAGCCATCATTGGTGAGCCCACAGGTCTAAAACCCATACGCATGCACAAGGGCGTCATCATGGCATCGATTTCAGTCCACGGTCGGTCGGGCCACTCAAGCGACCCCTCTTTCGGCGTCAATGCCATTGAAGGCATGCATCATGTGCTGGGAGAAATCATTGCCTTCAGGGAAGAACTAAAAAACGGACATAGAAACCCAGCCTTTCTGATTGATTATCCGACCCTGAATCTGGGCGCCATTCGTGGAGGTGATAACCCGAATCGTATCTGCGGACATTGTCAGACTCAAATTGATATTCGACCCCTACCCGGAATGAATCTGGATCTTCTGCTAGCGCGTCTCGAAGAAAGACTAGGACATGTGCTGAGTTACCATCCTGAACTCAGGCTCGAGGTCAATCGATTGACGGAAGGGGTACCCGCGTTTGAGACCGATAAGAACCGGGAAATCATCAGGGCCGTTGAAGAAATGACAGGTCAAGAGGCGGATGCTGTAGCGTTTGGGACGGAAGCACCGTTCATATCCGCTTTAGGCGCAGACACCGTAGTCCTTGGACCCGGCTACATCAGTCAGGCCCATCAACCGGATGAATACCTACCCCTTGACCACATAGAACCCTGTCTTGGGATCCTGAGCCAACTCATCAATCGATTCTGCGTACAAGCACCTTCAGCCTGAGCCACCGCTGCCTGCTAAGCTGCGTTGTTCTTAGCGTAATCAGTAATTTTTTGACTAAGCTTGGCCAGCAGGGCATCAAATCCCTCTCTATCAATAACGCTCGTATATTGCGCCTTCTTGATGGCAAGATCACTAATGCCATCCACGACAATATTAATGATTTTCCATTGGTTATTTACAAGGCGAACCATGTATTCAAACTTAATAGGCTGTTCATTCGGTGCAACCAAATTGTAGCTGACCATGACGTTACCACTCTTCAGTTCCTGAACCGTTTGAAACTGAAAAGACTCATTGGAATATTCCTTGAATTGAGCCGCATACGTAGCCACACTCAAGTCAGTAATTTTGACCATGAACGCTGTCTTTTGGTCGACATCAAGCTTCTTCCAGTGCCCACCTAAAGCAATCAAAGAAACGGCTTCAAACTCGAAGGTGTCCTTGACGACTGGGTCGAGCTTTTTATATCGACCCTCATATCCCATCTGTTTGCCACCCTTCATGACTTCGATCAGGACACTATTAAGACGATCAACGGGTTTTCGAGCATCAACAGCCACGTCAGCGGCAAAAGAAAGCGAGGTGAATTGAACCAAGAGCCAAATGGAGAAAAACCTAAGAAACATACCAAACCCCTAACCATTTTTTATTTGGGTTAATCCTAGCATAATTATGGAACGCATCCGGCAATGATCGGGGCCGATTTTTTCTGTTTTGAGCGCTCTTTCTTTGGGCACAGTCACACCGCTCTAAACCAGCATTACCGAAAAGGGTACTTACGGGTTATCATCAACCCAGTTTGTATTACTCTCCAATCTCTTTATGAAGATTCTTGTTGTTGGTAATGGCGGGCGCGAACATGCCCTAGCATGGAAAATTGCTCAATCTCCCCTCGCAAAGAAAGTCTACGTGGCTCCCGGAAATGCTGGGACCGCACTTGAAAAAGAACTCGAGAATGTAGACATTGCCCCAACCGATGTTGAAGGGCTTTTGGATTTCGCGCTTAAAAATAAAATCGACTTGACGGTGATCGGTCCCGAGACACCTCTTGTGTTGGGCATAGTGGATCAATTCCAAAAGTCTGGACTAAAGTGCTTTGGACCAAGTCAAAAGGCAGCCCAACTGGAAGGCTCAAAAGCATTCTGCAAGGATTTCTTGGCACGTCATAAAATCCCTACAGCTCACTATCAGACATTCACTGAAGTTGATCCTGCCATCGCTTACATCCGCGACATGGGCGCTCCCATCGTTGTTAAAGCCGATGGACTTGCTGCGGGCAAAGGGGTCATCGTTGCGCAAACTGAAGAGGAAGCCATCCTTGCTGTCAAAGACATGCTGGCCGGGAACGCCTTTGGATCAGCCGGTAGTCGGGTCGTCATAGAAGAATTCCTCTTAGGCGAAGAAGCAAGCTTCATTGTTATGGCCGATGGCACCCATGCTTTAGCTATGGCAACGTCCCAAGACCATAAGGCACGAGATAACGACGACAAAGGGCCAAACACCGGAGGCATGGGGGCTTATTCCCCCGCGCCAGTCGTAACACCCGAAGTTCATGATCGCGCGATGAACGAAGTGATCTTGCCTACCCTGAATGGAATGGCACAAGACGGGATACCTTATACAGGATTCTTATACGCTGGCCTTATGATCGATCCCAATGGACACATCAAGGTACTGGAATTCAATTGTCGGTTCGGTGACCCCGAGACCCAACCGATTATGCTCCGTTTGAAAAGCGATTTAGTTGATCTCTGCCTGCAGGCGATACAAGGGACACTGAATAAAGCATCTACGGATTGGGACGAACGACCCGCCCTTGGTGTCGTTATGGCTGCGGGAGGTTATCCCTTCGACTATCTCAAAGGCGATACAATAACGGGGCTACCCGAAGAAAGCCGTGAGGGGCTTAAGGTTTTCCACGCCGGAACGGATCTCGAAGGCCAAACCGTGAAAACCTCCGGGGGACGCGTCTTGTGCGTTACTGCATTAGGAGCCGATATATCTGAAGCGCAAAAGAGCGCTTATGAACTGGCGAAGAACATCCAATGGAATGGCGCTTTTTATCGTACCGATATCGGTCATAAAGCGATTCGACGCAACTGACCCCCCGTTTACTCACCGATATTTTTCATCTTTTGCTTGGCACTTTGAATCTGGATCGTTCTTATGACTGAACCCACACCTTCTACCCCTTCCAAATCACACGATCAGCTTAGCCAGCTGAGGACCTACGTTGCGAGCCAAGTACTCGGGCAGGACCTTCTTGTAGAAAGAATGTTAATCGCCTTGCTCGCAGACGGTCATATTCTCGTAGAAGGGGCCCCGGGCCTCGCTAAAACAAGAGCCATCAACGTATTAAGCCGCGGGATCGAATGCGACTTCCATCGCATTCAGTTCACACCCGATCTTTTACCAGCCGATCTGACCGGTACTGAAATCTACCGGCCTCAAGACGGAACATTCCATTTCCAGTCAGGCCCGCTGTTTCATAACCTGGTTCTAGCCGATGAAATCAACCGTTCTCCCGCAAAGGTTCAATCGGCACTATTAGAAGCCATGGCAGAACGCCAGGTCACCGTTGGGCGTGTCACCTACAAGCTACCTGAGCTTTTCATGGTGATGGCCACGCAAAACCCCATCGAGCAGGAAGGCACCTACCCATTGCCAGAAGCGCAATTGGATCGATTCATGCTGTATATCCGAATCGGCTACCCAGAGCAGCAACATGAAAAAGCGATTCTTCAGTTAGCCCGGAGAGAAGCCATCACTCGCCAGACAGTCAAACCAGACGCTCTAGACCGTATCAGCCAAGACACCATTCTGATGGCGCGACAGGAAGTGAATCAGCTGTTCCTTGCAGACCCTCTTGAAGAATATTTGCTTCAACTGATTTTAGCGACGCGCAATCCATCCGCTTACGGCGCCGATCTTGGACGATGGCTTCAGTATGGAGCAAGCCCTAGAGCGACTATCTCACTAGACCGCTGCGCCCGTGCCCGCGCTTGGCTATCCGGCCGTGACTTCGTCACCCCAGAAGATATCCAAACGATGGCACCCGATGTTCTTCGTCACCGCCTCATTCTGACTTATGAAGCCGAGGCCGATGGGGTGAACACTGACCAGGTCATTGCTGAGCTTCTGCGTCGAGTAGCCGTCCCTTAGCCTCTCAACACCAAGGAGAAATTCGTTGCAAAGCTATCAGGAGCAATTCATTCACTACGCCATAGAATGTGACGTGCTTAGGTTTGGTGAGTTCACGCTCAAATCAGGACGGGTCAGCCCTTATTTTTTCAATACAGGGATGTTTGACACTGGTGCACGTATCGGGAAACTGGGTGAATTCTATGCTGAGGCGATGATCAACCAAACTCTTAACCCCGATGTTATCTATGGCCCGGCTTACAAAGGTATCACCTTGGCCTGTGCAACGGCGATTGCCTTGGCCAAGAAAACAGGTAAGGAAGTTCCTTTTTGCTTTAATCGTAAAGAGGCGAAAGACCATGGTGAAGGCGGCAGCATTGTGGGTACCAAGCTTCAGGGATCGGTTTTGATTATTGATGATGTGATTACTGCTGGAACCTCAGTAAGAGAGTCCGTGGAGATCATCCAAAGCGAAGGCGCTAAAGCTGGCGGCGTATTGATCGCTCTAGATCGGCAGGAAAAGGGCACGGGTTCACTGACAGCTGTCGAAGAAGTGTCCAAGAATTTCAGCCTTCCCGTTCACAGCATCGTATCTCTTGAAAATATCCTGCAATACCTGGAAGCAAACGGCAGGCAAAGGGAACTGGACACCATTAGAAAGTATCATTCTGGAAACGAATGATCTTCTTTATACAACGGGGGAGCCCATCTCTGCCACCCCCACAGCATCTCTTATCGCTCCGGGTCAGCTGAAAAGACCCAAGCGGGAAGGCATCAACTGGGTACCGATACCTTGATCGGTCAACAACTCCAGTAACACGGCATGATCAACCCTGCCATCGATAATGTGCGCACTTCTGACGCCGGCCCTTAAGGCATCTGTTGCACAATTCACTTTCGGGATCATGCCGCCGCTGATGGTACCGTCCTCAATGAGCGTATCCACTTCGGCCAGAGATAGCCCCGTAAGAAGTTCACCCTCCCTATCGAGAATACCCGCTGTATTGGTTAGCAACATCAGTTTTTCAGCCTGAAGAACTTCAGCGACTTTACCGGCTACAAGATCAGCATTGATATTGTAAGAGGATCCGTCATCACCCACACCGATAGGCGCAATAACGGGTATGAAATCACTTTGTACTAGGACATGAACAATATTTGGATCTATGCTTTTGACTCGACCTACCTGCCCCAAATCAATGATTTCCTCTACATGCGTTTCAGGCGATCTTTGGGTGATGGTGATTTTCTCAGCGCGAATCAGATCGCCATCCTTTCCCGTAAGCCCAACAGCCGAACCACCATTCTGATTAATAAGATTCACAATTTCGTTATTGACGAGCCCCCCCAGAACCATCTCAACGACATCCATGGTTTCTTCATCTGTGACCCGCATGCCTTGAATAAACTCACTAGTCTTTCCTAGCCTCTGAAGCAGACTGCCAATCTGTGGGCCTCCGCCGTGAACCACCACAGGGTTAATTCCGACGAGCTTAAGCAAGACAATGTCACGTGCGAAGCTATTTTTTAGCTGCTCGTCAATCATTGCGTTGCCGCCGTACTTAATAACGAGCGTTTTACCTTTAAAGCGCTTGATGTAAGGAAGGGCCTCAATCAGAACATGAGCAATCTGCGATGCAGATTCGTTTTCAAGAGCAGCTTGTTTTTTCACGATAACTCTTCAGGAAGTTTTAAACATCTTAATGGGGGCTCAAATGCTTTCGGCTATCTAACCCCGGCCTGTGTGACCGAATCCACCGTCAGCCCTTTTGCTTTCCTCGAAGGACTCAACCTTCTCAAATTCCACGCGAACGACCGGGACGAAAACCATTTGAGCTAAGCGGTCCCCTACTTCGATCACAAAGGATTCTTGCGATCGATTCCAACAGGAAACGAACACTTGGCCCTGATAATCTGAGTCGATCAACCCCACCAAATTACCTAAAACAATACCGTGCTTATGACCAAGACCCGATCTAGGCAAAAGAACGGCAGCAAGACCTTCATCCTCAATATAGATGGCAAGCCCAGTCGGTATGAGATGCGTCTCACCCGGGTGGATTGTTAAGGTCTCAGTAAGACACGCCCTAAGATCGAGTCCAGCCGCGCCCGCAGTCGCATATTCTGGCAAAGGAATCTCTTTGCCCAAGCGGGGATCAATAAGTTTAAGCTGTATTTTTTGCATGGTAACGCTCTGCAATTAGATTAAGTAGTTTCTCTGCAATTTGAGGTTTAGGCGCACTTTCAAGATGACAATGCCCACCCGGCCAGAACACTGAGAGACTGTTCTGATCGGAATCAAACCCTTGCTCCTTCCCAACCTGATTGGCGGCCACCATATCCAGTGACTTAGCTACGAGCTTTTCTTTGGCATAGCGGTCAACGGAGTTGGTTTCTGCTGCAAAACCAACCGTAAAGGGGCGTTTTTCATGAGCCGATACGGCACTCAGAATGTCTTTGGTCTCATGCAAAATCAAGGACATCACCGAGGCACCTTTCTTAATCTTTAGAGGCTCAGGAGCAGGGGCGTAGTCGGCAACAGCTGCCACGCCAATGTATATATCAGCCCTATCAAGCTTTGAAAGTACAGCGTCAAACATGTCACTCGCACTTTCTACGGAAATAAATTCGGCGACTTTTGGCGGAGGCAGCGAGGTGGGCCCGCTCACTAAGACCACATCCGCCCCCATAGCATTTGCCACGGTGGCTAAGGAATAGCCCATTTTTCCAGAGCTTCGATTACTGATATAGCGAACTGGGTCAATGGCTTCCCTTGTAGGCCCTGCGCTGATCACAACCCGAAGTCCTTTTAACGGTCCATCATCAAAGAACCGACGGACCTCATGGACAATCACACTGGGCTCAGCCATCCGTCCTGGACCCTTCTCACCACAGGCCTGAAGGCCTTCTGCCGGCCCAACTAAACGAAATGCTCGCTCTTGAAGAAGCTGAATATTGTCTTGGGTCGCAGGATTGAACCACATCGCTCGATTCATCGCGGGGGCCAGAAGGATAGGTACATCCGTCGCGAGACAGATCGTACTCAGGAGATCATCACCCAAGCCGGCCCTCAGTCGAGCGATGAAATCGGCTGACGAAGGTGCAATGACAATCAAATCTGGCCATCGAGCAATACGGATGTGTCCCATCGCCGACTCTTCGGACGAATCCAAAAGTTCCGTATGAACCGGTTGATTAGAGAGTGCCTGAAAAGTCAGCGGGGTAACAAAAGCCGTTGCCGCACGGGTCATAACAACGCGGACTTCTGCACCTTGTTGACATAAAAGCCTCAAAAGCTCTGCGGCTTTATAAGCAGCAATGCCACCTGTCACACCCAAAAGGATCCTCTTACCCGACAGTGAGCTCACCATCGCCATCCTTCAGGCTCGCAAAAGAATTGCACAACGCCCCTTCGAGGCGCCTGTGGATGAGAGCCTTCCACCATGAAGCAACACATTAAACCCTCGATTAGTCTATAAAAATGTAATTGGACTCCAAAAAGCTAAGATCCAATTTAGTCAGTCTGGATTCATTATAGCCAAGTTCTGATCACCTGCCGAAGCCAGAAGAGATTGAACCCATGGGTCAAAAAAGCCGGCACTAAGCCGGCTTTTCTTCGGGAGCGGAAAAACTTAATGACTCACATCGAGTTTTTTACCCTTGGCCTGTCCGATCGCTTTCAGAGTATCCACGAACCATGGGGTATCAATGTCGAATGGCTTTCCACCTTTGATTCTTGGGAACTCAATCGCGCGAAGCACATTGTTGTTGTCTTCATCATGGCCGATAACCCCTGACTCACGACGGAACGCACATTCCACAGCCAAATCAGCACACGATTTGATCAGCCTAATGTCATCAACGTTTGAAGCCGCAGCACGGGCAAAGTAGCCTGACTTCTGAACCAAAGTCTTTTCTGCGCCGATCATGGCCGCAAACTGTTCGCCGAACCATTTTCCTGGATTAACCGCATCAAGCTTAATGTGTCCAAAGGCATCGCGAGGAACTTCCTGCCCCTTTGCTTGCATTTCAGCAACGATGGCATCTACACCCGCACCTTCCGAGATGAATATATTTACGCAATCCACTTGATCCATAACGGCTTTAAGACGCTTGGCTTCAGCAGCAAGATCTACTTCCATTTCAGGGATAAAGACACCATGAACCTCATAGCCCGCTCGATCTAAACCAATATCTGGCAACCACTCCGATTGATCAAGGAGCTTACGGTATTCAAGCGCTGTAGCAGCTGTCAGCCAACCGCAATTACGTCCCATCACTTCATGAACGATCAGCATTCTTGGATTAGCACCCGTTTCAGCGACAACGTTACGATAATAACGAGCACCTTGCTCCGCAGCGGTCCATGCGCCCAAAGATTGACGAATAGGGAAAACATCGTTGTCGACGGTTTTAGGCAGACCAATCACCGTTAGACCATAATTGTTCTTGGCTAAGAAAGCGGCCAAATCGGCAGCGGCCGTGTTCGTGTCATCACCACCGATCGTATGAAGGATATCGACCCCGTCTTTAACTAACTGGTCCGCCGCAACTTTCTGCGGATCCTCGCCTTCTTGAACCAAGCCACGCTTGACGCAATCCTTAATATTAGTCAGCTTAACTCGACTATTACCAATAGGTGAACCACCAAACTTGTGAAGCAACGCAGCCTTCTCGCGAATTTCAGGGGTTACCTTGAACGAATCGCCCAAAAGCAAACCTTTATAACCACTTCGATAGGCAATAATTTCAATGCTTGGGTCAATTTCAGTGTAGCGCTCAATCAGACTACCTACCGCTGAACTTAGGCAGGGGGCTAAGCCACCAGCCGTGAGAATTGCAACTTTCTTTGGCTTACTCATGGTGTTTATAGTAATTAAATGGAAAATTCTAAGGATAAATCATAAATGCCAACGAGTGAATGGCTTTGCTACAAAGAACAAACCAAGAACCCAGCGTTTTTACTGAAATTGCTATTCGATGATTTGACTTGCGGCTGCTTTGTCAACTAACCAAGCCATAGTACCGTTGACGGGCAAAACCCTCGCAGCAGGCAGATCGGTCTCTCCAGACTGGGTAAAAATCTCTTTTAGAGTTTTGGCTTTGTCTCCGCCCGTCACCAGAAAAAGAATATTCCGGGCATGATTAATCACGGAAAAGGTCAGGGTGATCCGAGTGGGCGGCGGTTTTGGTGAGTCATAAACCGCAGCCACAGCCCCTTCAAGAAAGGACCTCCTTGGGAAAAGGGAAGCGGTATGACCATCAGGCCCCATCCCTAAAAGAATGAGATCAAAATTCGGGGTAGAGCCCCCGAAGAAGCTCGACAACTCGGCAGCATAAAGCTTCGCGCCCTCTTCGGCTGATTGAGCGTTAGTTGGGATCGGAAAAATATTTTCCTTGGGGATTGGGGCGCCTGAAAGCAAAGTTTCTGCCACGAGACGGTACGTGCTGTCCTCATGATCAAGCGGTACAAACCGCTCATCTGCAAAGAAAAGATACACCTTCGACCAATCGACCAACTGAAGAAAGGGCGATTCCGTTAACAGGGTATAGAGGCATCTAGGCGTACTGCCACCCGAAAGCGCCACTGAAAATCGGCCATGCCGCCCAATGGCCTCAGCCGCCAAGGCCACAAAGCGCGATGCCGCTTCACGCGCCAAGTCATCAGGGCTTCCAGCAATAAAGAGCTCGGTCTCTTCGATCATCTGAGTGCCTTGTAACGATTAATCAAACCGTTGGTTGAACTATCGTGGGAGCTCACCAATTCTTTTCCAGCCATGTCACCAAGAACCGTCTTCGCTAACTGCTTTCCAAGCTCCACACCCATTTGGTCGAAAGAGTTGATATTCCATATGGCCCCTTGGACAAATATTTTGTGTTCGTACAGCGCAATGAGGCTACCGAGCGTTTCAGGAGTTAGCTTCTTGTAAAGGATTGAATTCGATGGCCGATTTCCCTTAAAGGTCTTAGCTGCTGCCAGCTCTTCCAAGCGTTCACCCTGCACACCCTGAGCCTCCAATTCAATCTTGGCATCCTCGAAGGTCTTTCCGAGCATGAGCGCTTCCGTTTGAGCGATGTAATTTGAAATCAATAGCTCGTGATGATCACCTAAGTTATGGTGACTTTGAGCCGCTGCAATAAAATCACACGGGATCAGAGCACTACCCTGATGCATCAACTGATAGAACGCGTGTTGACCATTGGTTCCAGGTTGGCCAAAGATAATAGGCCCTGTGCTGTAATTAACCGGATCACCCTCCAGATCCACTGTTTTACCATTGCTCTCCATATCACCTTGCTGGAGGTAAGCGGGCAAATACTCAAGGTATTGATCGTAGGGCAGAATGGCATAGGCGTCAGCTGCAAAGAAATTGTCGTACCAAATACCCAAGAGCGCCATAAGGACCGGAATATTTCGGTGAAAAGGCGCCGTACGGAAATGCTCGTCAATGCGGTGAGCCCCTTCGAGCATGGATTCGAAACGATCCATGCCCACCGCAAGCGCAATAGGAAGGCCAATAGAAGACCAGATTGAGTAGCGTCCACCGACCCAATCCCAGAACTCGAACATATTGGCCGTATCAATTCCAAACTCGGCAACTTTTGGGGAGTTGGTTGAAATAGCCACGAAGTGCTTCGCCACAGCACTAGGATCTTTCACTCTTTCCAAGAGCCAGTTTCTTGCCGACTTGGCATTGGCCATTGTCTCAAGTGTCGTGAAAGTCTTTGATGCCACACAAAAAAGCGTAGTCTCAGGATCCAAGCCCAATAAGGTCTGCACGAGATCAGCTTCATCGACATTAGAGATAAAATGAACTCGAAGACTTGGGTCGACATAAGGCGACAAGGCCTTGACGACCATCCTTGAGCCCAGATCCGACCCGCCGATCCCAATATTAACCACATCTGTAATGGACTTGCCTGTACATCCTTTCCAACGTCCAGACCGGACCGCCTCCGTAAAACGTCTCATCATACCGAGCACACGATTCACGTCTGGCATGACATCGTCCCCATCCAAAAGAATCGGACGATTAGAGCGATTCCTGAGCGCCACGTGCAGAACGGCTCGATTCTCAGTAACGTTGATTCTTGCGCCCCGGAACATAGCTTCTATCTTCTTGGAGAGGTTCATTTCCTCAGCTAGATGCTCCAAAAGATTCAGGGTCTTTTCTGTGACTCTGTTCTTAGAGAAATCAAAGAGTATGTCATTGAATACAAGAGAGAACTTACTGAAACGCTCCGAATCCACGGCGAAAAGATCTCGCATGTGAACACCCGCGATCTCCTGTCGATGTTTTTCGAGCGCGCGCCAAGCGGGTAACTGCGTAGGTTGAGTCATCGTTAACGATTACCGATTTTTTAGATGGACAATGTTAACAAACACATTGAAGCCAGAATCTACTTTTCTTCATGCACCCGTCACCTGAGCCACAGAAATGAAAGAAAACCATGCGTTTATGGCCTGACAAAAAGACCAGTCGAGAGACTATGGGGGGGTCCCTGCTGTAAATGACGGGCTATAATACCACCACTAATTCAATCTCCGAGAATACGATGAGCAGTGAACCAAAACCATGGGGCGGGCGCTTCACCCAAGCGACCGATGCGTTTGTTGAAGACTTTACAGCCTCCATCAACTTTGACAAGCGCCTAGCCTACAAAGACATTGAGGGTTCAATTGCCCATGCAACCATGCTTTGCAAGATTGGCGTCATCACTGAGCACGAGCTCTCTCTGATCGTTGATGGACTTAAAACCATTGAAGGTGAAATCACCAACGGTCAGTTTGAATGGACCGTCAAGCTTGAAGATGTCCATATGAACATCGAGGCACGACTCACTGACCGGATTGGCGAAGTGGGCAAGAAGCTTCACACAGGACGATCCCGTAACGATCAGGTCGCAACCGATATTCGCCTTTACCTCCGTGACGAACTCGATACCATTGCAGAACTTATTCTAAAGCTTCAGAACGTCTTGGTTGATCTTGCTGAACGTGAAGCCGAAACCATCATGCCCGGATTCACTCATCTACAAGTCGCCCAGCCCATCACATTTGGCCACCACATGATGGCCTGGTATGAGATGTTGGCAAGGGACTTCCAGAGAATTCAGGATTGCCGCAAGCGCACCAACATTTTGCCATTAGGGGCTGCAGCATTGGCAGGTACTACGTTCCCGCTCAATAGACATTATTCAGCTGAATTACTCCATTTTGATGCGCCGGCAGCCAATTCACTGGATGCTGTCAGTGATCGGGACTTCGCCATTGAATTTACTTCCTGCGCCAGTTTGATCATGATGCATCTTTCAAGATTTTCTGAGGAACTCATTCTTTGGACATCCGCCCAGTTCGGGTTCATTGATTTACCCGACGCTTTCTGTACAGGCTCATCGATCATGCCCCAAAAGAAAAACCCGGATGTTCCTGAACTGGTCAGAGGCAAATCAGGTCGGGTATTTGGTCACTTAGTAGGCCTTCTGACCCTAATGAAGGGTCAGCCGTTGGCCTATAACAAGGACAACCAAGAAGACAAGGAGCCCCTCTTTGATACGGTCGACACCGTAAAGAATTGCCTTTGGGCATTTTCGGACATGATTCCAAATCTGCAGCCTAATCATGTAGCGATGCGAACATCTGCCCTCAAGGGTTACGCAACCGCTACGGACTTAGCCGATTACTTAGTGAGAAAAGGCATTCCATTTAGGGACGCCCATGAAGTGGTTGGACGCGCCGTCCGGCTCGGAATCGACAGTAACCGCGATCTCGAAGAGATCGCTCTTGAAGAGTTTCAGAGCATTTCGGCCGTCATTTCTCAGGATGTCTATGAGGTACTGACTCTTGAAGGATCCGTTAAGGCTCGAAACCATTTTGGTGGCACAGCCCCCGACCAAGTTCGATTTGCTATCAAGAATGCAAGAGACCACCTAGCATTCCTGAGGCTCAAGATCTAGAGCTTTGATCCCATAGGAGGAGGTGACAACGAGTATCGCCCGAATGCCCCATGTTAAGGCAACCACTTGACGAGGAGACAAGCTCAAGCAAATTGCACGAGTTTGTCCTCTACCTCATAATTGAACCATACATCCGCTTCTCTCTCCGATCTCGGAGAAAAGAAATAAAGCCATAGAACTCGCAAAGGCTCACATGTCCCAACTCTTGACTCGACCGTATATAAGCTTTCTAGCCTTAGCCTTGAGTGCATGGTTTGTTTTCATCCACTTGGGTGATTACTCGCTCTTAACGCCGGATGAAGGCCGAAATGCAGAAGTTGCGCGCGAGATGAAGGTAGACCATAGCTGGCTGGTTCCCACTTACGATGGTGCGACGTACCTTGATAAACCGGCTTTCTTTTTCAAAGCGGCCGCGCTCTCTTTGTCGGCCCTGGGCGATACAGAGTTCGCCGCTCGTTTACCCTCTGCGTTGTTTGGCTTCGGTCTCGTGGTCATCACGTTCCTTTTCTGTCGTCGGGTATACGACCCTCTGACCGCAGGACTCACGGTTCTGATCACCGCATCCCTACCCTTGTATTTTGCCTTTTCTAAGATCGTTATTTTTGACATGACCTTGGCCTTCTTTGTCAGTGGCGCGATCTTTGCCGCTTACCTAGCCGAAGAGCCCAATCAAAAGAAAAGTAATAAATGGTATTGGTTGGCGACGATCTCTGCCGGCATCGCAACACTGGTCAAAGGGCCGGTTGGCTTTTTGGTACCCCTGATCGTCATGACCTGTTTCAATCTTTTCGAAGGTCGGACCACTGCTTTAAAGCGCTTCTTTCGACTCTCCAACATCTTACTTTTTCTTGGGATTGTGCTCCCTTGGTTTATCGGATTGTCATTAGCTTGCCCAGACTTCCCCTACTACGGGATCATGAAAGAGTCGATAGCGCGATTTACGACGACCGAATTCAGACGTACTCAACCAGCTTATTTTTATGCCCTCATCATCGCGAGTTGCTTTTTTCCTTGGAGCCTGCTGCTGCCAGAGTCGATACTGCATGCTTGGAAGAATCGCTCTAAGCTTAAACGTCCTGACAGGCTATTCATTCTATGGATACTGACCGTTGTTATTTTCTTCTCGCTGTCCCAATCGAAACTTCCTGGATATATTCTGAGCACAACCTTAGCGTTTGGCGCACTCCTCGCTCGAGTTTTTGCTCATGCCCTTACTGAGCCCGATCACCCATCCTTTAGGATCCTTAGGCGGGGCGCGCTGATGCTTGCCCTATCTTCGGGGCTCTTAAGTATTTGCCTATTAAACTCCGAATATAAGCCTTCGCTGTTCGAGCTCAGCCACTGGCTGAAACCTGATATTACTGAAAGGTTCTCATCTATCTTTCCAAGACTCACCCTTTCGTTTGGTATCCCCGCGATACTGGGTTTTTTAGCCTTCTTTTCGAAGTCCACAAAACTGACTTTCGCGGCATTTATCTCTTTACCCCTATTAATACTCACTTTGGGATTTGGACTCTTACCTAAACACGCCGACATCAAGTCAGCGAAAATGCTGGTCCAGCAATTCCCCGAAAGTCTTTGGGCCGAATCCGATGTAGCCTGCATTAACTGCATGCCCAGCGGGCTTCCGTTCTACATACATAAAAAGATCACCATCTTCACCAACGACGGTAGCGAGCTTACGAGTAATTACGTCATGTTTTCTATCGCTTCAGGTAAACCCTGGCCAGACACTTTGGTTCCCATCAGTCAGATGGAGCTCTGGTTGCATAATAGAAAAAGACCTGTAGTTTTGATTGCCAATCAAAACTCTAAAGCCTTGCTCGAACACTGGGCAGAGCACTCGAAAATTAACATTCAGGCGCTAGGCTCTAACTACTGGTCTACGTTGATCCCTGCAAATTCTGGAAAATAATTCTATGTGTGGCATCTGTGGTTTAGTCGAATTCAGTGGAGCCATCTCGGAAAACAATCCTTCTGTTGCCCAAATGCTGGAGCGTCTGGTTCATAGGGGTCCAGATGGATCCTGGCTAGAATCAGACGCCAAGGCCGCTTTTGGCATGGCGAGACTTACCATCAGAGGACTTACCAGTGGTCGGCAACCATTAATCGATCAAGCTACTGGAGTCATGGTAGTCTGTAATGGTGAGATCGATAATCACATGGAGATACGCCGCTGGCTAAAAGAGCGTGGCAGGATCATCGATCAAGACACCGACGTAGCCGTTTTACCCGGCCTCTATCTGGAACTGGGTGAACAGTATGTAGAAAAGCTGGTAGGGGCTTTCGCCATCGCCATCTGGGACCCCAGAGAAAATAAACTGATTCTTTCCAGAGACAGAGCAGGTGAAAGACCTTTGTTTTTCTCTTTCGAGAATGGCTACGCTGTTTTTGCCTCCCAACTCTCTGCCATCCGCTTGGGCAAAAAGTCACCCACCACGCTTAACGAGCATGGCATTCGCAAATATCTGCAACTCGGCCATTTCCCAGCACCCGAAAGCCCTTTCCATGGCGTACAGAAACTCGGGCCGTCAGAGCAAGTTGTGATTTCAGAATCGGGTATAAGGTCACGCCAATATTGGCGATGGCCAAGAGCGGGCACCTCAAAAACCGAAGTCAGCTTAGACCGTTTTGACGCCATCTTCCGTGAAGCCGTCAAAAGTCAAAGCGAAGTGGACGTCCCTGTAGGACTCTTTCTGAGTGGCGGGGTAGACTCATCGTTGATTGCCGCCGTGGCCAGAAGCCTTCACCCTACTAAATCGCTGACGGCCTATGGACTTAGATTCGAGGAAGCATCCTTCGATGAAGGGCTCTTTGCTGAACGCGTCGCCAAGGATCTCGAAATCGAGTACGTTCCTGTCTGGGTTGCCCCCTCAGATATACCAAGGCTACTGAAAGAGGTGATTAGAACCAGCGGGGAACCTCTTGCTGACCCAGCCTGGATACCGACCGCACTCCTATCTGAAAGAGCCGCTCAAGACATAAGGCTTTCTCTCTCCGGAGAGGGGGCCGATGAATTGTTTGGGGGTTATCCCACCTACTTTGGCGCAGGATTTGCTCAACGGTATTCAAGGCTTCCTGCCCCTCTACGAAGGGTGATTAGAGATTGGGTAGAGCGCTGGCCACCCAGCGATAAGAAAGTTACACTGTCCTTTCTGCTCAAGCGTTTTGTGCAGGGGGACGATTTAGACGGTATCTCACGTCATGTACTCTGGACATCCAGCATTCCCTCATCTACGCTAAAAAGACTGGGGGTTGAACCTGCGCATTATGATTGGACTGCCCCAACTGATTGTACGCTAATGGACAGTCTACAACTATATGATCTTGAAAGATCCTTGGCGGAGGGCCTTTTAACCAAGGCTGATCGAGCCAGCATGCACTCGGCTCTTGAACTCAGAGCGCCATTCTTGGATCAATCCGTTATGGAGTTTGCGGCTGATCTAACACTCAAACAACGTGTGAAAGGGGTTAATACCAAGGTCTTCCTTAAAGAATACGCCACCCGCTACCTGCCGAAAGAGATTGTCTACCGAAAGAAGCGGGGCTTATCGGTACCCTTGAGTTCTTGGTTGCGTGGTCCCCTCTTAGAGTGGGCCGAAGTGAGCCTCCAGTCTGATGAATTAGCCTCACTGGGACTGAAGAGAGCTGCCGTAATGGCGCTTTTCAATGAACATCAGGAACGGAAAGCTGATCATAGCCGAGCGCTTTGGGCGCTCATTGTCATGAGTGAATGGCTCTCTTGGGCTCGCGAAACGCTCTAGCGTTATCGACCTTTGAGATACGCATCAAATTCGCTGAGTCGCTCACGGGTACCAATATCCATCCAGAACCCGGAGTAAACCTCACCCGTTACACTCTGCTTGTCCATACCTTCTCGGAGAAGAGGGGCCAAGGCAAAGCGACCAGGCTCGCATTCTGAAAATAGCTCTGGACGGTAAACACCAATACCTCCGAACGTGAACCGGATGTCGCCTTTGCTTTCCAAAAGGCGCCCATTCAAGGCGAAATCGCCGGAGGGGTGATGAGGAGGATTGGGCACCAAGATAAGATGCGCTAGATGGGTCGTCTTGTTTTTAAGTGTTTCAAATGGGAAATCGGTAGCAATATCCCCATTAATCACCATAAAGGGTCCAGCCCCCAAAAGCGGTAGCGCCCTATAAATACCTCCGCCGGTCTCGAGGGCCGCTTCTTCTGGCGAATACTGAATAGAAGCACCGTAACGATCCCCATACCCAAGATAGGCCTCAATTTGTTCACCGAGGTGGGCCGTGTTGACGATGATGTCTTGAATGCCGGCAAGGACCAATCGCTCAATCAAATGTTCAATTAAAGGTTTACCACCCGCCGATAATAAAGGCTTGGGCGTGTGATCCGTAAGAGGCCTCATTCGCTCACCGCGACCCGCGGCCAGAATCATGGCTTTCATGGTTAAAGCTTAGTCTCCAATAAGGGTTGAATCTTCTTATCGAGAAACTCGACCCACTTTGCAAATTCCGGATAACGTCGACCTACATCGGACACATACCCCAAAGTTCTGGGTATGTCCTTCAGATACCCAGTTTTCCCGTCCCGAACATTAAGTCTTGCGAAAATACCAATGGCTTTAATGTGTCTTTGCATTCCCATAAGATCAAACCACCTCGGGAACTTAGCACGATCCTCACGGGGTAACAGTCCTTCTTTGACGAGATCTTCAGAGAATTGATTGGCCCATCTGTCGACCCGGTCCTCAGGCCAATCGATATAACAATCCCTAAGCAAAGAGACAGCGTCATAGGTCAGAGGTCCCTCAACCGCATCCTGAAAGTCCAAAACTCCGGGGTTTCGATCCTGAGTGAACATGAG
>Ga0164296_1000817_pt1 | contig 35320 bp, 19 predicted proteins | sample GEODES057metaG_FD_113533 | JGI IMG/M metagenome (GOLD analysis project Ga0164296, IMG submission 113533) | Dystrophic lake water microbial communities from Trout Bog Lake, Wisconsin, USA - GEODES057 metaG | ecosystem: Environmental > Aquatic > Freshwater > Lake | place: USA: Trout Bog Lake...
ATCCACCAGTTCCACTCCTGTTATCTTCAATTGTGTTTTTGAAACATGCTGCATAAAATATTTTAAAGGGTGAGCTTTGTAACTATCTACTGTTCAATTGGTTTCTTGGCACTCGCTTTCGTCAGGGAAATTCTATACCACAATATTTGTAACTTTAATTAACCAGCATACATCATGCTTATTTATTACAAAGTAACGCTTTATAAATCGTAATGGCCGATAATATATTTTAAGGAGGTTTGCAAACATTTTTTATTTGCCTTATCAAAGCCATATACGGCACAGACAGCAATAGCAGAGAAGTTGAAGGACTAGCTGGGGCAAGCTTCCTTGTACTTTGTGCAAGCTTCCGTTTACTTTGGCGAAACTTCGGTCTATTTTGCGCAAGCCCCGGTGTGGTGGAATGGGTAGTTGGTAGGTTTTGTGGAAGAGGCGGTGGGGGGTAGAAAATGCGAGGTGTTGGCAAAATATATTTTGGAATTTGGTGCCGATGCTGCTAAAAGGGCTCTCAAGTGTGGTTTGGAAGTGGTTATTATTGCTCCAATAGCTGAATAAAAGAAACACGTTAAATATGTACAGCAGCATCCAAAATGAAAGGTACTAGCTCTGCAATAACTTGGATTATTTAATGAATATAACCTATAAGGTGGTTGAGACCTGGATCGTTTCTCACTATTGTCCGTTTAAAAGAGAAATATGAGCTTTCGACCTTTCTAGATGTTTTATTTAAATGTCGTTCAAGTTTAGCTTGTTTAGTGGAAATAAGAGAAGGAGTAATGTTTTTTAATATTTCTACATCACTAATAAAGTTCGCAATCTTTTCTTTAATATCACTCCGCAAATCGAGATATTGTTTACTTGTAGTACCACCTTCTCCGTTATAAATTCTTTCTAACAATACGACTGTATTTTTTGCTTGATTAATTTTTTCAGAAGTCAACCCATTTGAGTCAATAGAAATATTAACACGGTCATTTTTCATATCATATTCAAGCTGAATAATTGCCTCAACATCATCTATTGTACTTGATAATACACAATTATTTATTTCAGAAAGATGAGGTGCTGTGCTATTGTATGCACTACAGGTATTTATTTTCTTTGGTCGAACCGTATTACACTTACTGCATATTAAGAACAGATTATCCCAATCATTTTCTAAATGTTTATATGGAACTTGTGGAAAGAAATGTTCAATCTGATGGTGTTTTATTACTACCTCTTCGCATAAATAACACATATCAAAAAAGTCACTTCTTATTTGTGTTACAATATCATCATCATTGTAGACAAATGAAACTCTTGGTGGATTAGCAGCTTTGGTTACTTTCTGCATTCTTAATAAGTTTAGAATATTCTTTAAATGTTAAATAACCCTCAGAAGAAAAAAGTGGTGTCAATTTATTAAGTTCCGTGTACAGATCAATTAGTTCTTCTTTCTGTGTATCACTCAAACTATCCTTATTATCTACAAGAAGAATAAACTTACTAAGCTTCTTTTCAAAAATTAAAGAATACCCAGTTTCAATTTTAAAATAGTTCTCTACTAAACCTTTATATGATAAATCTGAAGCATCAGTAATAGAAACACGTGTTTCCATATCATAAACTAAAGCATTGCTGATAGAGTTTACTACAAATGGAGAATGAGTTGTAACAATAAATTGTAGCTTTGGAAAAAAGTTAGTTAAAATTGGCAAAACTTGTCTTTGTAATTCTAGGTGCAGATGAGTCTCTATTTCATCAATCAAAACTAGTCCTTCAACATCATAATTTTGACCTTTGTTTTTCTCCATCCTTATAATCAATTCAACAATTATATCAACTATAGCAGAAAAGCCATCTGACATAGTCGTAAAATCAAATGGCAGTCTATCTTTTTGTATAATCTGAAAGTTTTTGCTAGACTTGTCATAGATTAATTCAAGTTCTTTATCATCAAATATTGTTCTTAATAATTCTCTAAAATTATTAAACCAATCTGTAATTTTTTGTGAAGTGTCTGAATCATTTTCATCTTTTGCATCAAGTTGATTATATCGCAAATCTCTTAAATACTGTAATAAAAACGTACTCGCTTTTTCCGAAATGCTATACTTGTTTTTAGGAATATAATTTTGGTTATTATTAGCACCAATATTTTTAAGAGTTCTTGTTGCTGAAAAGTGGCATAGTAAATATTTGCCAGAATCGAATTCATTAATAATATTCGTATTGTCAAAAATTAAATTTACACCATTTTTTATGTTTTGAATCGCAGTCTTAAAATGTCGAAGATTAGCAGTATATTGTGGTGTTTGAGCATTGGCAGGGTTTGTTTTTAGCTGATTTTCCAATGCAGTTATACTTTGCTGATAGGCAACTAGGTTCTGTAATTGTTTATTTTGAACGCCATTCGTTAGGAATAACATAATCGCATTGAGCAAAGATGATTTTCCAGAGCCATTCTTTCCTGTTAGTATAAGATGCGGTCGTTCTTCGGAAAGTTCAATTGAAATATCCTTCAAATGTCTTACAGATTCTACTTCAATACCTTTTAAATGATTCATATTTCCGATTATTTATGATTCAAATTTATCTTGTTTGTATTCTAACTAACAAGAATAAATAATGAAAATAATTTATTTTTTACAAAGTTATGTGTGTATAGCTTCATTTAGGAACATGTCTTCCATATTATGCTTTGTCTTTACTCCTCAACCCACTTACAACCACCTCTCCCCCAAACAAACTTTCCACAAATCAGCCTTCTTACCAGCTAATTTTCAACGGACACCCCCTTTTCTTGCTCAAAGGTAGGGGCATAATTGATAATCTTTAATTGATAATTGATAGCCATCGATGATTGTGGATATAACAAAGGGTTTTAGCCATTGTACAACGAAGCTTGCGCAAAATAGACCTAACGCAAAAGGTGTAAGGCGTAAGGCAAGAAGAGAGGCAAGGAAACTTAGGCAAAATAGACGCAATCATGCGTTTGTCATGTCGTAGACATCTGCCTCCAAAAAGACAGTTTATTTATTTTAGGTTAGTTCCATGCGGGATGACCATCCTCCGCCCAACAAGGCAGAGAGGCTTCAGCAAAATAAGCGGAATAGTAGGTATATTTTGCGCAAGAGGCGGTGTGGCACTACAAAGCCCTTATAGGCTTCAAAGCCCTATAAGGGTTAGCCGCCGTCTCTTCCACAAAATAGACCGAAGCCTTACTAACTTCCCGAAAGTTTTGAACTTTCGGGAAGTTGATACAAAGCTTGCCTAAATTATAGTAGGTGTATTTTGCGCAAGACTCCTACCCTACTGTGGATGACTCATTTGTTATAAATTAGATGCCTACAACGTAACAATCCAACGCCTAAAAAGGCAACGAGGCTTCCACAAAATAGACATAAGCCTCCTTTTGCTCGGACGAGGCATGGTTTCACTTGAATCAGGCATGGTTTGTCTCCGACCAGGCATGGTTTGTCCCCGACCATGCCTCGTTTGTCTCCGACCAGGCATGGTTTTACTCTGACCAGGCATGGTTTCTCTCCGACCATGCCTCGTTTGTCTTGCATCTGGCATGGTTTTGCTCGGACGAGGCATGGTTTCGCTCCGACCATGCCTAGCTTTGCTCCGACCAGGCATGGTTTCACTCGGACGAGGCATGGTTTCGCTCAAACCATGCCTCGTTGCATCAAACCGAGTATTCCGCCTACTTTGGCGACTCTTCGGCATAATAGACCGAAGAGAAAGTGTGGCAAAATGGGTAGTAGGTTTATTAAACGGAAGCCTTGGGGAGGCAATGGTAGTCCACATCCTCTTAAAGGGAGTACTTGGAAAGGGCTGCATTGTATTCATTGCCTCAAGGGGAGTATTCGGCAAATAAGTCGTAAGGCGCAAGGAAGGAAATAAGGCAAGGAGGCTTCCACAAAATAGACCGAAGAGTCGATATATTTTGCGCAAGCCTCCTACCCTACTATTAACAGCTTATTTGTTTTGAGGTAGGTGCCTTACAATGATAGCGGGCATACTGCAAAGCTGGGAGCGTGTAGAGGCGGATGATAATCCGTCTTACTTAAATGGGATTGCTTTTCACGCAACAAGTCGGATTAATATCCGCCTCTACAGCATCACCCCAAACGTTTTTCCTATTTCTTCCTAGACATCAAAGAGATGCCTACGGAATGACAAACCACCTCCAAAAAAGGCAACGCGACTTGCACAAAATAGACTTAAAACTCCCAAAAAGGCAAATAGTACTGGTTTTGAACGGAGTAATACTGGTTTGCCCTAAACCAATATTGGTTTCACTCCGACTAATATTGGTTTGTCCTAAACCAATACTGGTTTTGCTCCGACTAATACTGGTTTACCTCGGACCAATACTGGTTTGTCTTAAACCAATACTGGTTTCCCTCGGACCAATACTGGTTTGTCCTAAACCAATACTGGTTTCCCTCGGACCAATACTCATTTGCCCCAAAAAAGTACTCCTTTTGGTCAAACCAGTATTACTCCGTTCAAAACCAGTATTCCTTGCACTTTAAGGAGTTTTCGGCATAATAAACCGAAGACAAGGGGCAGGAAAACGAGTAAAAGGCAGGTTATGGCGAAGGCTAAGTGTGGTAAAAAGAGATTAGATTCTTCTTAACCGAGTACTTGGGAGGCATTTAGATATATTCATTGCCTTAGGAGGAATACTCCACTTAACCTGCCTAAGCTTCCACAAAATAGACCGGAGGATAGGTATGAAATGACTGATAGAAGGTAGGTTATGGCGAAGGCTAAGTGGAATGTGACAAGAAAACATTCTTCTTAACAGCGTACCTGGAAGGTCTTTAGGGATACTTATTTCCTTAAAAGAAAAGAAGTCTGATGTAACAGTACAGATCAATAAGAAATTGACAGAAAATTTGTTGAACACTTGAATTGGTTTCTCAAAAGCAAAGAGGCAGAAAGATGCACAAAATAAAAAGCCCCGAAACATTACTGCTCGGGGCTTTTCTTTATCAATTTATTTTACTCCTGAAAACTATTTGATAATAATAGTTTTGGTGAATTCATTTACACCATTAGTAAGTTTAACAAAGTAAATACCACTTGACAAACCACTAGGAAGTGCAAGACTATATGAAACAGTTCCACCAATATGGTTGATAGTGCTAGCTAATACTGATTGACCAATAGCATTGGTTACTCTCAAAGTATAGTTAGCTGCAACTGTATTTAGTACAAAACTTAGTTGACTTTTTACAACTGGGTTTGGATATACAGAGATGCCACCTGCAATTGAAGAACCAATCTTCACAGAGACAACATTACTATATGTAGTTCTGCCAGTATTATCAACAGCTTTGATTCTGTAGTAATTCAAACCTTGTTTTGCTGCAACATCAACAAATGAATAGCCAGTTGCACCTTTAGCAGGCAACGAACCTTTTTCTGTAAAGGTTAACCCGTCAGTAGAACCTTCGATAATGTATTTGCTTACATTTATTTCAGATACGTTCTGCCAGCTAACTTTTACTGTTTCATTGGCTAGAGCAGTTGCACTTAAACTAACAAACTTAACAGGAAGAAAAGCTGGATTAGCATAAGCGAAAATGTAATTTCCGAAAGCAGTATCATTACCCCATGTGGTGAAAAGCAATGGAGAAGTACCAACTGCAATAGCATTAGCCTCTGCCACATAGTTACCACCTATACTACGAGCCAATAAAACACTAGAATCTAGCGCACTGGCACTTGGAGTATATTGTAAGGTAATTTGAGCACTAGTATCTACGCCAGCACTATAATTTGATACTGCAATGTTGTAATAATTAGGTATATCAACATCTGCAATTGTCGTATTGTCAAAGTTTGCGCTATTTGGAGGAGTACCTGCATTGTAAACTGCTGTATACGTTTTTGCATCAAGAGTGTGTGGAGCAATTATTACACTACCCGGATAGCTTACGTTATTTGCAACCCTGCCAATTTGATAATTAAATGGAACAGTAGAATTAAAATTCTTAGCTAAAGGACCATTTACAAAGAAAGTATCAACAGATGCAGTTGGGAAGCTAGCATTTACATCTAGTGTAAGAACCTTACCATTTGCTGTATTCAGTTTGCCACTTTGAAGTGTAAAGATGCCTTCAACAAGCGTATTACCAGTTAACCCAGCAGAAGTTCCTCCTAATTGATTTATTGTCAAATTATTATACATAATTGGAGCTACATTCTGCTTTGTACCATTATATACAATTGTTGAAGTAGCATCATTAATAGTTGGAAGACCGTATTTGCCAAATTCTGGCACAAATCCCCCTGCAATATTAACCGTTCCATTTATTGTTTTATCGGTAGGAACTTTAGTAGCTGTACCAATGTTTATTGCTCCATAATAATTCAAACTTGTGAAAGGTGCGATCGACAATGTTATAGAATCACCATTGATACCTCTAACAAAACGGTTACCATTAATGATTTGAGAAGTCACTGTATCGCCAACTGCCAACGTGCCAGGTACAGAACTTAGTGCAATTGTACTATCAAAAGCATCGAACCCAGTAATAAAGATTGTATCCTTGGTAACTCCAGCGGCATGTCCTAAATGTGCAACAAATGCCCTTAATGTAGGAGCTTCACTTAATGTAAGTACTGTATCATTGATAGCTGTAATAGTTGTTGCACTATCCAAAACTAATGGATTTGCTACAGCAGAAAACTTATCTCCGACTGACAATTCTGGTGCGTTTGCAAATAAAGTAACTGTGCTATTTGCATTATTAAACGCTTTCACATAAAATGGTTGACCATTAGAAAGGTTTAAGTTCCAATAGGAGGCTGGAGCTACAGTTTGTGGTATCAATCCACTGTAGTAAAATGAACTACTACCACTTGCTATACCTTGTGCATTAAATCTGGTAGGTGCAACTCCTGCACCAGTTGATGCATCTGTATAAGAGCCTTCAATAACAAAAGTTCCATTAAGCGTATCCGCAATTGTTTTATTGCCCGATACGGTAAGATTGTAAAAAGTACCGCCTCCGAGTAGTGTTCCTCCTGAACCATTGAAATTAAATGTAGAACCTACTAAATTAGTGTATTTACTACTTGTAGTGAATACTCCCGAAACATTTATTGGAGAAGTAGGTAGAACCAACGGCCAAGTATTACCATTGTAAGCAGCAAGATTAAGGTTGGAATAATTGTATCCTGGAAGCACTTGTTGGCTTACATTTAGATTACCACCATAACGCACTGTACTATTAGTAGCCAAATTGCCAAGAGTTGCCAAAGTTGTGTTTGGATTTTCAAACAACAAAGTTGCGCCACTAGATACAGATATGTTTGCAACAATATTATTGGCAACAGTGAAAGTACCATTTTCAACGACACAATTACCAGTAACTATAGTTGAATCTCCCCTACCAGCTGGAGGAGCCACAAGCGTTGCCGCATAAGTACTCTTACTAGGGTTTATTACTAGGTTATTATAGTTTATCGAAGAAACGTTCTGATTTCCTGTTAAAGCAACATAACTAACTGTGGAACCAGCAGTATTGATAGTGCCCAAACCAGTATTGAATGCACCTTGAATATTTATGCTATCAGTCAACGTTTTAGCACTAGGTAAATTACCAGGCAATCCAAAAGTAACCGTTCCTAAGTTTGCTGTATTGCTCAATGGGTTATAGCTGTTTACAGCACCTGTTGCAACTTTTAAATTTTCGATATAAGCTACACTATCATTGTTAGGTGATACTTGGACAATTTCGGTATAATATAATTTACCATCGACAGGGTAAATTATTTGACTAGTTATTGTATCCCCTTGGTTTAAGCCAATGCCCAAAAGTGTGTCAATCTCCCTATCAAAATGAATTTGTGCAGGCACTGTACCACCAGAAGAAGGAGTCCAAGAAATAATGTGCAGCGTATCAGGGAAAGGTCTGCCATTATTTGGATTGATTGCCGGGTGGCCAAGAGGATTCCATAAAGCACGTATTGTAGGTTTTTCTGTAAGATAAATGCTACTGCTGTCTATAGCGGTTATGTAAGCAGCGGTATCCAGTTCCACGGTATTACCAGCAGCAGAAATTTTGTCCCCAACAACTAATTCTGGATTTGGAGCATATAGTACAATCCTATTATTGAAATAATCAATAGAATCTACCTGAAAAGCTTGCCCATTAGAAAAAGTCAGGTTGTAATAAGTTGCAGGTACTGGAGTTTGAGGCGATAGCCCATTGTATGCAAATGTAGATCCAGCAATTGCTATAACACCTTTTGTGTTTGTTATTGTATATGTGTTTAGTGGTGCTCCAGTAGATACATTGGAAAAAGTACCAGCAACAGCAACTGTACCTTGAAGAGAATCTGGAACTGATTTATTACCTGAAATAGTTAGGTTGTAATAATTTGCACCAGCAATCTTTTGCCCTCCAGTTCCATTAAAATTAATATTAAAGTCACTGAAATTTGCATATTTATTTGAAGGAGTAAATGAACCAGCTACACCAATAGTACCCTTAGGCAACAATTGTGGCAAGTACGCATTCCCACTAACAGTATTTGCACCTGAGAGTGCAAGGTTAAGATTATAATAATTAGCAGCCAAAATTTGTTGATTTCCTGCTGTTGCTCCCGCATAATGCACTGTGCTACCAACCGCAAGCGTGTCAAATACAAGCCCACTATTATTTAAGGTGTATAAGTACAAAGTTCCATTGTTCAAAATGTCTATTGTAGCATTTACAATAATATTAAATGTAACCGTTAGTGTTGAATCTGGAGCACCAATCACCACCTTAGAATTGACACCAGTAACATTCCATGGATTCTTATTAGATCCACCAGTACTTACAGCAAATCCTGCAGTCTGAATATGAAAGATTTGATTGTCGGCAGTAAAACTAGTAGGAACTGCAAAGTAAACTCCATTTGCCGTATCATACCCATATCCTTTGGGGCTGGCAGTCCAACTTAATAAATTGTTTGGAGCTGGTTTCTGGAGTGTCCCCTTAATAGAGTCTGTCCTAAGATACCAATTCGTAACTTGGCTAAATGATGCCATACTGAACATAAACATTAAACATACAACCAACCCAACTTTTTTAGTCAGGATTTTGGCCGCATTGGAAACAATCGCTTGGCTTGTTGGCCAGAATTTGTAACTCTTTTTCATAAAAAGTGCGTATTTAAATAATGAAGAAAAACGAAAAAAAATAATTTGAGAATACCAAAACAATGAAATCTAACCGTTAATTATCAGTTCTTAATATATCTGCAAGCACTTGACAGCAACTATAATTCATAAAAGCTTCTCAAACGATTTAGCAAAGATATTGTGATTACATCTTACCATCCTAATTTTTACTGAAAAAAACATAAAAAAAACATAATTTTTCAAATATGCCCTAGTACTGCTCAAGATTTGAAATGTAAATTTACTAAAATGATTTAAAACTGTCTCTAAAACAAACAGGAATATGATGAATAATGATTAAAATCATACTTATTTACCGATATTATCAGAACCACCCTTTTATTAAACGTAACTGCCTATGTAGTATGCTTGAGAAATGAGAGTTGGAATCCTAAATTCCAAATAATTATAACGTTGCTATGTAAGATTTTTACGATATTTCCTTTATATTTAACTTCTCATTTTTTCTTATAACTAGCTGCTTATAATACTTCCAAGAGGCTTATCTGCGGTTTTTGAAGCTTTTTGGGCTTGTTCCCTTCGTCTTGGGACAACCTTATAAAGCGAAATGAGTACCTTACAAAGCGAAATGAACTACTCCCTAGACGAAATGAATCATTCATTAAGCGAAATGAACTATTCATTAAGCGAAATGAATCAGTCATTAAACGAAATGAACCACTCATTAAACGAAATGAATCGTTCATCAGACGAAATGAATCTCTCCCGAGACGAAGGGAACCTGTCCCGAGACTTCGGTTTTTATTAAAAAGAGCACTTTAGATATTCATAAGAACCTGATCGGAAAGGCTAAAACGGAAAATTGAACAATTTTATTAATCAATTAAGGTAAGTAGGTTTCACTAAATCTTCTTAAGAACACTCGAAGGGACAAAACTTCATATTCATAACTTAATTTTTATACTTTAGGTCCATGCTACCCTACCGCTCCCAACAGTGCCGCGTCTTCACTAAGTACGGAGCGAACTACATTTATTTTTACTTGTAATTTTCCCAATTTTTCTTTTAATGATGGCAAAAACAAGTCCTCTGCGTTCAATATATTACCCCCCAATACAACTAAATCGGACGGGCATTTGTCTAAAAACAACTTTATGAACGAAGCGAGATTAGTTGTAAACTCATCAAATAAGTCTCTAACAATACAGTCACTTTCATAGTTTTCAGCTAGTTGTTTCACACCTATCGCAGTTTTTCCAGTTAGCTGATGATAGCGATTTATAAACCATCTTGTAGAAATATATTCCTCAGCAATATTATTCTTAAAGGGCATACACCATAGGTTAGCATCAGTTACATTTTCGCCATCAAAGTAGGTTGTCCCCAACCCAGTCCCTAATGTGATTCCAATAGCTCTATTGAACCCTTGTGCAACCCCCGCAAATAATTCTCCCTTTAAAAAACACACAGCATCATTTCTAAAGAAAATATTGGAACAGGGTATCCCCAACATTTCACCTAATTGTTCTTTCACATTTATTTCGTACAGGGAACTATACTTTGCATTGTCTTTCATCAGCGATATACCCTCGTCATAATTAAAAGGACCCGGCATTGCAATTCCTATTTTTCTTTCTGAAAAATCGGACTCTCCCAATGCAGTTCTTATTACAAAAGCCCATTCGTTTAGTATATCATCCGCCGCCCCTTTTGAGTTTACGGATGCACGCTGCCGACTTTCTTCTATTATTTTTTTTCTTTTAATATCTATCAAAGCAGCGGTTATGTGTGTACCCCCGATGTCAATCCCTAATACCTTATTCATTTTCTTTAATTTTATAATTAATGCCTATAATCCTTAGGCATTTTCAACCTAATTAATAACAAATTTTTGGGTTTGAACCAAGTCCCCATTTGTAAATCTTACCAAATACACACCTTTACCCAACCTAGATATATTGACTGAGATAATGCTATTGCTCATTGTATTGTCTAATAATTTTTTAAGGACTACTTTCCCATCAATTGATATTAATTGTATTGAGGAATGGGTATCTGTTATAGTACCCAACTCAATGAAAGCCTTATCCCTTGAAGGATTCGGATAAATATTGATAAGTTGAGGTTGGTAAGTATTCATTTTAATTGTTACCACAGACGAAAAAGTAGAACTGCCATCAACACCCTCCTGTTTTAACCGGTAGTAATTATCGCCTATCATTGGCTTACTGTCCTGAAACGAATAATTTGTTCCGTTAGTAACAGCATCAACAAACCCCACCTGCGTCCAAGTGTTATTGCCATTACTTCGCTCTACAACAAACCCTTTAATGTTTTTTGTAGACGTTGTTTCCCAAGCCAATAACACCGAATTATTTTCTTGCTTTGCAGCAAAACTTGCAAGTGTTACAGGCAATATTTCATTTGCCAGAAAAGTAGTGGTAACCGTTGAACCCAAATAATTGCCAGTAGGCATCTTACTTACCAAGGTTTTTGTAAGATTCTGTTGTAGGGTTACGGTAATGGTGTTGTTGGCAGTATAAAGAGGATCTTCTACGCTAACTTTAATGGGGTTGCCAGCTACAATCACACCACTTATCATAACGATTGCAGCCTTATCAACAGAAACTGTCACACCATTGTCTAATGTGATAGAGCCAGCCTTATAAAATACAATTCCATAAAGGTTGAGCGCACTATCCTTTACACATTGTATACTGTTGGTATTGGAGAGTATTGTATAAGGATTCACCCAATTAGAAAACGTAGTCGCAGAAATATTAGGGACTACAATGTATTGATAACTTGAACCAAAGGGGTTAACCCCATGATCGAACCAAATACTGAAAACATTTTGATTGATAGTTGTTGAACTAGTATGATTGATATTATACCAATTGCCACTCTGTGTAGTGTCGCTAATAACAATATTGGCTGTTTGCGAAGGGAAGTAATACCCCACATTATTGTGGTATACCCACTGCAAGGTGTTGCTAAATGTTTCTGTTCCTCCAAAATAGGTGTATTCTTTTCCACCTTTATTGAGATTGATTGCACCTGATGCAACAGTTTGATTGACTGACGTAACAGTGTGACCTGTGTAAGTAGATCTAATACCAGTTCCCAAACAAACCATCGCATCACCCAAAAAGAAATAAGACTTAGTAGCCGTAACACCATTGTAAGTTCCTGTAAAAGCCATTATTCCATTTGCGCTATCGCTAACGCCACCCCCAAATAAATTTGAACCTTTAGGGCTATAAAACGCCCCTTTGTTTTGCGCATTTGAATTTAGGTATAAAGTATCCAAAGGTGCGGTAGTTCCTGGTAGCCTGCTCCAATTCCAAACAGGTTCAATATTTTTATATTCTGTTCCCTGAGTCAGTATTTGAGTAAACCCATAACCTAGATTATATCCTTTCAAATCTTGATAGTTGCCTATTTCAAAAAGGAAATTGCGGCTTGAGGGGATTCTTACAGAAATGTATGAAGTGGAATCCCGATGAACCATCATATCAGCAGTAAAAAAGTGCTTTGTGCCAGGTTTAGTAAATACACCACTACTCGTTTGTTCATTGATATAGGACTGATATTGTTGCGACCTAGCCGGATCATTGGTTTTCATAGTAGTAAGATTACTGCTCGAAACATAAGTTGTCATTCCTGGGGAAGGGAATTCTCGACCCTGTGGAACGATGTCCCCAAATCCATGGAACTGAAACCAATATTCACCATTCAGTAGATAATCCCCTAAAACCAAAGTTGGGAATGCCGTGTTAAAAGCAGTTCCTTTTATATAACTAGGATAATTTATCACGTCAGGAATTAGCCAAGCTGCGTATCCACCATTATAAATCATATAATGTTGAAAATAGGAATAGTCAACTTTCAACCCGTCACTCGTTCCTGAGGTAATTGCCATCAAAGAAGCCACTGCGTTTACCGCATTGGTAATGATTGAGCTGTCCATCAAGATGCACCCTGCACTTAGTTTCCAATCGGAGACCCAAGCCAAATTGGCACCTGTGTTCCAGTTGGTTTTGTAATATGAACTGGTTGCCAATGATTTAATATAGCTCACTACATTGCTTTGAATTACAGGATCCATTTGCCCTTTTACCAATAAAACAGAGGAACATATATCTCCTGGATAACCAATGTACTCAAACCAGCCCCCAGCACCAGCATTAAACATGGTTATGTTGGCATAGAAATACGCATAAGCTTTATTGATAACTTTCATTACAGCTGCGCTATGATAATAAGTGCCACCTGGCTTGGAATAGGCTACGGACAAATAATCTAACCTTAAAAAGAAAGAGTCAGTATGAAACCCAGGCTGTGGCGAAACAATGCTGTAGTTAATATCCGTCCACCTACCTACCGTGCTATCCCAGTTTTGATTGATAAAATATGCAACTGTTGCATTTTTAATAGTTGTACCCAACGAACCCGCAGTTAAGCGCCCAGCTATTGTATTAATGTCATTTTGTATCTGTGCACGACTATCAATCGTAACAGATGAGAGTATAACTACCAATAATAAACAATAAAACTTATTCATGACTTTATTTATAACATTTAAAAAACTACTCACATGGAACTCATTATTTATTTCAATATCTCATCCGCCAAAAAAGTAGTAGAAACTGAGGAACCAAGACAATTCCCCTTAGGCATCTTAGTTTCCAACGTTTTAACTCCACCCTTTTTTATTGTGATAGAAATTTTGCTTGCCTCATACATTGGATCACCTACGCTTACCTTGATAGTGTTGCCTGCCAAAATCCCACCTTCCACCATCACGATTGCCGGCTTGTTTGCAGAAACGACTACTCCATTATCCAAAGTAAAACTGCCAGCCTTATAAAACACAATGCCATACAAACTGAGAATAATATTTTTTACACACTGAACGTCCTGTGTATTGGAAAGAACGGTATAGGGATTATTATTTAAAATCCAATAAGAAAAAGTAGATGCAGAAATATTAGGAACAACAATATATTGATAACTAGCAGGTGTTTTTTCATAAGGCATTTCGCCATGATCGAACCAAATACTAAAAATCTTCTTTGTTTCTACAGTTTTATTTGTGTGGTTTATATCGTACCACTTGCCACTTTGATTGGAATTGTTAATTACAATATTGGCAGTTTGTGGAGGAAAATAATAACCCACATTGTTATGATGCACCCAATTTAGCGTATTGCTATAAGTAGCTTGTGTACCAGCAAAAGTTTGAGAAGTCCCTTTATTGTTTAGGATAATGTCCCCTACAGAATTGGTTTGATTGACGGAAGTAACCGTATGCCCCGAAAAAGTTGAAGTAATTCCCGTACCCAAACAAACCATTGCACTACCAAAAAAGAAATACCCTTTTGTAACTGTTACCCCATTGTATATACTTGTAAATGCCATTACCCCATTTGAACTATCACTCACGCCACCAGCAAATTCGTTAGTTCCTTTTGGAGAATAAAAGCCACCTCTGTTTGAAGCATTAGCATTCGGGAATATGTTACCCAACGGCGTGGTCGTACCAGGCAAACGACTCCAATCCCAAACGGGTTCAATATTGTCGTACTCATCCCCATTGGTAAGTATCTGCGTGAAACCATAACCAAGATTATATCCTTTTATATCCTGATAATTTCCTATTTCAAAAAGCTTATTACGAACAGATGGAATTTTGACCGACATATAAGTTGTAGGGCTCCTATGAACCATTATATCAGAAGAAAAAAAGTACTTATTGCCAGGTTGGGTGAACGGTGCATTGTTCTGCTGATGCTTAATATAAGCTTGATATTGCTGAGCCCTCGAAGGATCAATAGTCATCATTTTATTTAATATCCACTCTGAAACATAAATATGCGAACCTCCACGACCTTGTGGAATTAAATCCGCACGTTTATGAAATTGAAACCAGTATTCACCATTCAGGATATAATCGCCCAATGCTTTTATAGGAAAGCCAACATCAAAGGCGGTTCCTTTCACTAAAGCAGAGAATTTCAGGACATCGGGAATAAGGTCTGCACCATAACCACCACTATAATTCATACCATGTTGAAAATAGGCAAAGTCTGCCTTCAATCCATCCATTTTATCTTTTGTGGTATTCATTATCGAAGCGACATCCGATACTGCACTTTTAATCCATCTTGCACTATTCAAAATACATCCTTCATGTATTCTCCAAGTAGAAATCCAAGCCATATTTGCGCCACCACCCCAAAAATCTGCCACTACAATATGCTCGATATAGTCAGCTATTTTTTGCTCAACAACTGGGTCTATCGCATTCTTTACTAGCAAAACAGTTGCTGACATATCCATAGGGTAGCCCATATCCTTAAACCAGCCCCCCGCATTTGTATTGAACATGGTTTGATTTACATAAAAATAATTTAATGCTTTATTGATGACAGTCATTACTGCCGCACTATCATAATAGGTTCCAGATTTGGAATAAGCAACCGCAAGGGCTTTGATACGTGCAAAGAAAATATAGGTTTTGAAGCCGGGCTGTGGTGCAACAATACCATAATTTATGTCTGTCCATTTGCCAACATTGCCATCCCAACTCTTGGATAAATATTCCGCAACATTACCATCGGTAACATTTATAACCATCGTTTCTCTATTCAACCGGGCAGTTATTGTATCAATATCTGCTTGCGTCTGTGCTTGAGATGCCACTGTTATTAAACAGAAAAGAGAACCCAATAAGCAATAAATAAGCTTCTTCATTTATTTTATCTTTTCTTGAATCAGAAAAACATCAATTATTACACCCAATCACCTTCATAATCTTATAAAACCAATAAAACACATTACACCTTTTGTTATATCAAGACCATTTTTGTCGCATCCGAAGTTTCGGCTGTCGTATCCGAGATATATTCTACGGCATCAGAGATACCTTATTCTAGTCAATAAAGTAGCATTCTAGCTTGAAAGCAGCATAGATTCCAAATCATTACCTCATTTCTTTGTCAACTTAACAAAAACAACATCATTCGATTTCACCCCAAACCATTGCTTATACACCCCATTTGTGATAGTAATATCCTTCGTTTCAACAGGGCTTCCATCACTCAATTTCTTTAGCTGTGCTACCTGTTCGGCATTGATATTATCGGGCAAGCCCAAATCGTAATAAACACTGAACGGGTCATTATTTCTATAACCTATCTTATATATCTCAACTTTGTAAATACCATTAGGAATGTTGTTGATCACCACCTCAGTAGTGCCTTTATCAACTGAGGGATGCAATTTTTTGAAATAAACATTGTCTATTTCCTTATCCATTTTCGGGTAACTGAAATCCCAAAATAGAGCTTGAATGTGTTTGTTGTCCTTACTTTTATTGATATAAGATTCTTGGTCTGAATTATTTATTTCGATAGGACTCAAATCATTCAAAAACTTATAGGCATAGAAAGTTGGCTTCTTAATATTCTCCAGATTAATCAAACCAAAACCACCATAAAAAGGAGTTTTTGGCACACCACCCTCTTCAAAAACATCAGTAAAAACCCAGTAACTCATACTGTTTACATAAGGTTCTGTATGTTTCAAGGTATGCAAAACAAAGGGTGCATTCTCATAAGTATCGTGTACAGGGTCATTGGCTGAATAACTGCTACTCCACTCGGTAAAATGAAGCTCGCTGTTTTTGAAAATACTATTGCTCAACTTCGCCTTCACCCCTTTTACATCGTCAACAACTGCATCAGGGTTTGCTTTTAGCTGCAGTTCTTTGTTGCCAAATTCATCGATAGGTACGCCATCCACATTGTAACTATGGGTAGAAAGAAAATCGAGAGGAAGATGATGTTCTGTACAATAATTAAGGGTTTCCTCAATCCAACTAACACCACTACTACCGGGGCCACCTACCCTGTAAGTGGGAGAAACACTCTTGATTGCATTGGCTGTTACCTCATATAATTTAAAATATTCTTCTTGCGTACCACTCCAGAATCCTTTGTAATTAGGTTCATTCCAAACTTCAAAATACCATTGTTCTACTTCCTTTTTGCCATAACGGTCTTCAAAATGTTTGGTTAAGGCAGTAATTAAACCACTCCATTTATCCCAATCCTTAGGAGGAGTGATGTTGCCTTTCCACCAAAAAACAGTCTTTTTATCGCTTGCTAAAGCAGAAGGCATAAAGCTCAATTCAACAAATGGTTTAACGCCGATACTCAACAAGTAATCATACAAATCATCAACATATTGCCAGTTGTAGTGGGGCTTACCTTGTTTATCTTCGGAATAAACTCCCATGTCATCATGCAACAATCCATGAAAACGAAGGTACTTGAAACCAATCTCCTTCTTTGAAACTTCCAATTGTTTGCGCCAAGTGCTTCGCAAGGCTTCATTTGCTCTCCCTGCACCAACACAAACATTGAACATGTTGCTTTTTGCGCCTTTAATACTGTTCAAATCCACATTGATCACTCGCTGAGAAATGGCATTTGTACTAATTATCAAAGTGATTAGCCAAGCAATATTTTTAATTCTGTTCATTCTTCAATTTTATTATTTACTATTTTTCTTCGCCTCAATATCATTTTACAAACTATAACTTCTCGTTCCACACATCATTTGTAGGGATTATCATACCTTTCTTTACCCCAAACGCATTAATAGCAGATGCTTTCTGTTGTAAAGGCATTACTGTCGCAATAACCTTTTTCCCTTTTGGAGCGAGTAGTACAGTCTCCCCCTTTTTCAATCCTAATTCATATTCGCCATTACCCAACGACTTTAAAGGTATTTTTATGGATGTTTGCAAGTCACCATTCCAATCATTTACTTTCAAGGTGCAAGGTTCGCCTGCCAAGCTTTTTATGGATACCCAAGCAGTTTTGCCGTTCTCTCTTTTTGCACTCACTAAGAATGCCCCAATACCTCTCAAATCATTAAATACGGCATCTCCCCAATTATCCGGCACAGCAGGAAATATCCTCAATTTATTTCCCCAACTCTGCAACAACAAATCCTGTATAGCAGATGCCCCACTTAGCGGTGTTTCTATTACTGGGTTTTTACCTTCAACATACATTGTGTTGGTCAAAAACTTAGAACCACCTGTGCTTGTGCCATCCACAAACTGATGCAACATTTTCACGGCCTCGTCACCTTTGCCTAATGCCCCATACAACTCGGCTGCTCCTGTAAAAGAATAGCCAGCCAGTGCTTTTCCATTGTCGATATGGTGCCAATGTTCTACAGATTTAAATACTAATGAGCGAGTGGCAATGTCATCTGGATTTAAAACAAATAGAGGATACAACCCAATAAGGTGAGAAAAATGACGATGAGAAGCATCAAAAGGCTGGTTGCTGCCAATCATCAATCCATTTTCATCAACTGGGAAAGGAGCTAAATTGGCAAGAGTTTCCTTCCATTTATCAACTTGTTGATTATTTATATTCAGCAAGTCTGAGGTTTCTATCAATTTAATCAACAGCCATTTACACAAACTAAGGTTGTAGGTAGCGTCTATATAGCCCCCCCACCCAAGTGCAGGGTTTTTATTAGGATATTCTGGGGATTGCATGGCAGGCAAGTGATATTTGCCATCATCACCCTTTGATAATAATTGCAAATACAAATCCAACACCTGCGAAGCCTTCGGATACCAACTTTCTTTTAATTTCTTTTTATCTGCATTATAAGCAGTTTGCCACCAATAGTTGTGCATTGCCCATGCTATGTTTCCTAATGCACCACCTTTGGCACTACCGATTATCAATGAAAAGTTCTTATCGATATGGTTTGTAAGCGAATTACTAAACTCAACATGATTGCTGGCAAACGGAAGCCAATAACACAATTGTACATTCAGATTCCAAGTTGCATAAGGCCATTGATTGACACGGAAAAAGGGGCCATCGTCATCTAACAAATCGCCATCAGGCCTCACAGCAGAGGCATATTTATATTGTTGGATCCAATAGAATGATTCAAGTTTTGCATCAGGAATAGACAAAAAAGATTTTGGATAGAACGAATGCCACCATTCTTGATGTGCTTTAGTAAATATTTCAATATTTTCAGAGGAGGCATTCTGGACGGATTGTACCGCAACTTTGGCAGAGACATTTGATTCGGGGATATTGTTTGCAGTCGAAATAAATAAGTATGATTTATTGGGCGAAATATTCTTTTCCAACCACGCTGTTGCATAATCGCCTCCTGCCAAAAGGGATTGCACACAAACTGAAACATTATTGATATTGGTTAGGATCGGTTCAGGATTGTTTTGATAATCTGGTTTTTCCAAAGGTTTTGCATAGCGCCTTGGTGATTGTGGTGAACCGGGTTTAAAAGTCCATTGATATGGGGCAACCTTACCATCACTTGTTTTCTCTGTAGAAGTAATTTCTATCCAATCAACCATCTCATTACTGTGAGTCAAAGCCCGAAATTGAATGGCACCAAGTGTTGTTACAATAGTCCCAGTTACTTCTGCGTTCCAAAGATACTGTCGCATAGTTCCAGATATGATTTTTCCTGCTGGGGTTAAAATCATACTGCCAATATCCAAACGTGGAAAATCATAAAGAGGAGTTGCGCCCTTTTCCCAAACAGAAGACTTTTTATTGGGTGCTTTTCTATGGTCGGTAACATCAACCCGACTCAAATGAAATACCATCCTGTTACTATCCAATTGACCATGAATTATCATTCCTAATTGACCATTACCCGTAAATGCACCAGAATTAAAAGAAGGTGGCAACACATCCCAAACAATATCCTGTTGTGCTAAAAAATTATCCCAGTCAACATTTGATTTAACTAACCCTTCCTTAGATTGGGCAGAAAGAAAGAAGTGGGAAAGCAAGAAGCAAAATATAATAACCAACTTTTTCATACTAACATTTACACATAAACAATCACTGTTGTAACCCTTATCATTTTTTCTTTTCTGATGAAGAGAAATCTACTTGTATCACATTCTCCTTTTGATTATCCAACTTGATAGCCAACTTTTTCAAATCTTTATTCTCAGAATTTCTTGTCATCGGAAAAGATTCTCCGGGTAAATAGGTAGCATCCAATACTTGAAATTTAGCAACGGCGGGGCTGACGATAGAAGCATACAATCTTTTTCCCCCAAGATTTAATTCTGCACTTTTACCATCAGGCAAGATGTAGATATTTGCCTTCGTATGCATGCTCCACCATAAAGTTGATTCTTTCTTTGCCTTAAAATCATCAACAACGCTAATTACTTTGGTTGCCTTATTCAGTTGTATTTTTCTAGTATAGTTTTTTACATCCCGCTGATAACAATCACTCAAGTCTATGGTGTAAGAACTTTCGTTTACACCTGCAACTTGACTAATCAGCTTTGCCTCACCCTTTTCATATTGATCGGGGCAAGCAGAAGGATTGAACACCAAATTATTTGTACCCTCGGCTCTTAATCTGTAAAAATGCCATCGTCCGGGTTGTGTCTGAGGAGTTGGTTTATCAAAATATGCGGGCAAACTAGTCTTAGAGAAATAACCCGGAAAAGTATAATTGTCACTACCTAAATCACCATTCGCCCACACCTCTCCTTCTGCCTGAATATCAAATGAACCTGCATCTAAATGACCATGACTCCTGTTGTTTTTCCCTCCATGAAATGAAACAAAGAAGGCATCGTCATCCCAATTATTTCTTAATGACATCATCTCAGCCCCTCTTATATAAATCTCAGTCGGTAATTTTTTTAAGTTGACTGAATGATTAATCAACGTAGGATTGTAATAAATCATATCCATCCAACTTGCGCCCTTGTGATCCAAGCAAATGTCATATTCAAACTTGGCAAGAGCAGAATCATTGAAACGTTTGGCAAACCAAAAGAAAGAACCATCCTTGGTGTTTTTAATATTATCATCCCCAAAATTTAAGCTAGCCACAGGCCCTGAAGCGTATAGAGGAAACCAACCAGTTTTTCTGAATCCATTCGTATTGTCCAGATTAAACGTTGTTCCCAACACTCGCTGCATGGCTTCCATGGTTATAGTCGTGTACATCAAGCCATAACCCCAATATCCCAATCCTTCAACGCTTTGCCCATCGGGTTCAAACTCCTTGATGTATTGTGGAAGTCCATTAGCTGCCGATGCGATGATATTGCTCATAAAATGTTCATCGCTCTCATACATTGCCAATGCAGCCATGATTACTCCTCCATTGCAGATGCCATTCCAGTTATTTGTTGACACATGCCAGAACCTATTTTCTACCATTTGTTTCTGGGCAGGCAAAAAAAGATTCTTCAATGCAGCCTTTCGCAATACACTTTTTTGCTCATCGGTCAAATAATCGTATAACCCATCATAAGCTAATGCTATATCAAACCCACTGATGCCAGTATCCAAGAAATGACGGTCGGCACCCCAATCAGGATAAGCAGCAAAAGCTACTAGTTGAGCATAACAACGATCGGCATATTCTTTTTTCCCTGTAAGATTGTACATCATCACCAGTGCAGTTACCTGAGAAGCAAATCCATGAATGGAGCTGATTCTTAGATGCGCATCATCAAGTTTGTAGTGCATTATGGGTTGAGTCAGTATGTTATTCGCATTCTTCTCAATTTGGTCAAAAGCAATCCGAATCAGTTTGTCGTGTTGACTGTATAATTCTTTTATTCTTTTTATATCATCACTATTAAAAAATAATCGAGTGTGTTTATTCTTTAGTCCTGTTTGGTCAAAGCATTTCTGAACTATTTCAGGAGAAATCAAGTCAGTCTTATCGTTAGTAAATGCTTTGGCTTGATCTCTTATTGAAAAAGAAGATACCCCGATCAGAAGCAGCATCAGCCAACAAAAAGCAATTATCTTCTTAGTTATTCTCATTATTTCACGATAAAAATTATACAAACTTACGGACTTTACTAAACCCTATTAGTTTAAAACCGAAATATTAACTAAAAAGTTTTACCTAACTTACGAAGGAGACTACTTAGTCAACCTAAAACTGTTCAAAAAAATAATTATTTCAACGAATTGCCACTAGTCCATCCGGGCATCTTATCCAAGGTGATTATTGATGGACAGTTGTAAACATCCTTGATTAGTTGCAAATCATTTTCCTTAAATATTAAATCCGCCCAAGCCATAAAGAAAGTCCAGCGTGGCTGAGATTCTAAGATTTGTGGTGAAGGAATTTTGGCACACTCTCCAATAGCAATTGGTTTTGTCCCTGCTGCCCTAGTTATTATTTTATATTTTTCGGGGGTGTACATGGTGCCGCTATAATAATCCAAGGCGAGCACGTCCCAATAGTTGGCTCCAGGATTATAGTTGAATACATCACTCTTCAAGGTCTCAAAATCTTGTATGTCCCACACCCAAATCAAGTTATTCAGCTTTTTTGCATTGGTAAAATAGTCATGGATTATTTGATATAACTTTAAGGTTCCTTGAGGGCCAGGACGTCCGCCCCACCAAAAAACACCCTGATTCATTTCGTGCAATGGCCGCCAAAGCACTACTACACCTTTGCTTTGTAAGTAATCGAGATACACAGCAACACTATCCAAACGGCGTATCCATTCTTTATTCAATGTAGTTCCATTCGTTAAAAGTTGATTCCACAATTCATCGGGCATCTTGGTTTCAATTCCTTTATTACGGATGCACGGCTCTTGCAGGGTAGGAATACAGGCATGCCACATTACATTGATAAGTGCGCCATTATTAAACTGCTTTTCAGCTTCATAAATCATCTTCCACCTTCCATAAATCCTGTAATCATAGCTAAAATCTATCCCAAATAGTGCAGGATATTTGCCTGTAGCTTTGTAAACAGCTTCCGTTCTTTCAAACTGATGAATAGAATCGAACCGCTCATTATGTTGCCCTGCAAGAGTTTGTTTTCCTGAAATAGAACCAAGGAAGTTCAGAATCCGTTGCTTTCTAACAACAATTGTATCCCTGTTGAATGTGTTGGTCGATTGACTAAAAATTTGTATCTGCCCAAAACAAAATATTAGAATTTGTATCGAGACCAGCACATTCAACATGGACTTATTAATTGTAATAATCATTTAGAAAAATTTATATCCCACCTCTAGAAAATTAATTCCTCTTGCCTTTTCACCTATTTACTGCTTTGCAACTACCTCGCTACCTCTTCCAACTACCTCGTTGCAAGCTCTAACTACCTCGTTACCTCTTTCAACTACCTCGTTACAAGCTCTAACTACCTCGTTACCTCTTCCAACTACCTCGTTACAAGCTGAAACTACCTCGTTGAAGCCCCTAACGACCTCGTTACAAACTGTAACGACCTCGTTAGAGCCTGCAACGAGGTCGTTTAAAGTTGGTATTTTTATTTTATTGCGTGTTATTTTGCTCTGTTACATCTAATTACACCACTTTCTTTCCTTTATTCAACCTATCATATCTTATTAATGCCTCCAAATAATAGTAATCGGCATAGATAATGGCAGTATCTATCTCACTCTTTGCAGGTTTGTGACCAGTAGCGTGTTTCAAGAGAAAGTGTTGATTGCCTTCTGCAGCAAAATAGGTGTCAGACGATAGACTTTGCAACACATCTTCGGCAAAATGATAATAAGTTTTTCCTAATCCTTTGTCTACATAAGTACTCAATTCTAACAAAGCTGACGCAGCAATGGCTCCCGCAGAAGCATCGCGAACTTCGTTAGGAATAAGTGGTGAATTGAAATCCCAATAAGGCACTTTATCCTTCGGAAGATTTGGATGGTGCATAAAGAAATCTGCAATCTTAATTGCCTGTTCTAGGTACTTTTTATCCTTTGTTTCCCTATACATCACAGTATAACCATAAAGCCCCCATGTTTGCCCCCTTGCCCAAGCTGAACTATCTGAATAACCCTGAACAGTGTTCTTATGAATGGGATTTCCTACGCTATCGTAACAAACCATGTGGTAGCTACTATTGTCTGGACGGAAATGATTCTGTAATGTTTTATCTGCATGGGAGATACAGATATCGTAGTATTTTTTATTACCAGAAACCTTACTTGCCCAGAACAAATATTCGAGGTTCATCATGTTATCAATAATCACTGGATATTTATAACCCTTGTAACCGTTCCAAGATTTTATTAAGCCTACATTGGGGTTAAAACGAGTAGCAAGAGATGCAGCCCCATTTAATAAAACAGATTTGTATGCGGAATTATGAGTCAGCCTATACCCGTTGCCGTAAGAGCAGTATAACATAAACCCTAGGTCGTGCGTATTCTTATTGTACTGTTCTTTGTGTAGTGCGACAGTCCATTTATCAGCAGCATCAGTAATTTCTGCATCTTTGGTATATTCTGACAAATACCATAATCCACCACCAAAGAAGCCTGTACCCCACCAGTCACTTTTATAAGTTTTGATACTTCCATCTGGCTTAATAGATTGTGGGAATACACTGTAATCACTAAACTCACCCAACATTCCCTTGTATTGATTTAGGGATAATTGCATTTGTTTTGCTACATCAACCTTGTGTTGGGCAAATAAATTAAGAGAAATAAAAACCGAAAAGGATAAACAAAATCGCTTCATTATTATATTATTTATTGATTTAAAAACTAATTTCTAGGCCATTTCTTCAAAGGCAATACAGGGGTGATGGTCTTGTCTTTTGCTTCTTGTGGAATGAGTAAAACCGTCAAAGGAATCGTTCCCTTACTAGGAAGTTTATACTCAAACCCAATGAATGTTGTGCCTTCATTGCTAGATTCGTAGTCGTGCGGGGACTTGGTACTCCATGTTTTCAAAACAACATTAGAAGGTTCTTGTATTTGAAGTATCAACGTTTTACCATCCTTAGTCAGTTCGGCTTTTGTGTCACTGATTATTTTCACAGTAGCCGGCGTAAGCATATTCCATCTTACAGTAACATCATCTCCCTTTGGTTCTATTTCATCCCTTATTACCACATACGATTTATCAACAATGGCTACTCCCCTATTTGCCGTTTCTACTTGATCGCTATAAATGTCTTTCAAATCCAATTGCGCACTCATAAACAAAGAATCCTTAGAATATCGCTTGATAACTGCATGACCATCCACTTTTTGAAAGCTATTATTAAACGTAAGCGTATTATGAGCCTGGTTATTATACCTGAATACATTCCATCGTTGAGAATTTTGCTTCATATCAAAGAGTTTTATCCCTTTCGATTCCACTGCATTATAGTTTTCCATTCCAAAGTCCATTGCCCATCTAACACCATCGGCTTCCATTACAAAAGAACCAACATCCATGTGTGCGTGGTTACTACCTGCAGAACCACCTTTTACCGCCAGATAAATACCATTGGGATCTGCCCACGAAGTCCGCATTAATGCCACAGGGGTTTTACCATCGCCTTCCCAGTAATTCTTTTTAGGAATGCTTGCCTCATTAATGTTCAATCCTACACTCCACACCATTAGGCTTGGTAAATATCTGTTTCCCCCGTTAGTGCGCATAGATTCTTTGCCTAAATGGGGTATCTGCGTCCAGATTAAAGATGGGTCTTTTAGTTTATTGGCAAACCAGAACATTGCAGGAACGAGTTCGCTTTTGGAACCACAATCAGAGAAGTTAAATCCGTCGCCTGTTTGTCCTGTCATTGCCTGAAAGTAATACGGCGTTTTTAAGAACCCAGGCAGTTCAGATAATCCATAGTCGCTATGAAAAGCCTTTTCCAATGCGTCCAACAACAGAACATTACACGTAGTGCCGTAATCCCAATATCCGAATCCTTCATCGAATGTGCCATCTGGGGCAAATTCGCTCATGGATAACTTTATACTATTGATTGAGCGTGCAATGATTTTTTTTGCCACTTCTGGTTGGTCTTCATAAATGGCAATGGCCCCGAAAGTCATCCCTGCATTACAAACCTGATTCCAATTGTTAGTTGAGTTGAGCCACCAAGTAGCTTTAGCATCATAGGAAGCTTCTAGCCCTTTGTGTAGTATTGCATCCCTTATTATTGCTCTCGATTCGGGCGACAATCCATCATATAACCAATCATACCCTATTGCCACTCCCGTAGTCATTTCTGCCACATCTAAGAAGTGTGCAGGGTGCCAATCGGAAAAATTAGATACTGCCAACAATTCTTTTTCGCCTCTTTTCAGGTATTTATCATCGTGAGTCAATCGCCAGGCATAAGAGAGAAAATAAATCCGTCGCAACGCTTCTCTCGATTTATCTAACAATCTTATCCCTACCAAAACACGTTCTACAGGCTTATTATCAATAATCATGTCGCTAGCCTTCAGTATTACTTTGTTAATGGTTGCTAACGAGGCATTACTGGCTATGTTTTGCTTAATCTGTTCTTCACCGTTTTTTAACAATAATAACCTAGGGTGTGCTGCTATAGATGTAGTACCCTCGAAGGTATCTTGCGCAAACAAATTACCATTTGCTACTAAAATTCCTATTGATATGTATAGGTATAAACGGTTGATTACTTTTTTCATATAGTTGTACTTACTTTTTTTAAACTGATTAATAAACTTCAATTTCATCATTTTTAAATGTTGGCTTCTTATCCAAAGACAATTCTATGTGCTTCTTCGGAAATGGCTGACTGTAATCTATAATCAGTTTGTCTCCTTGTTTTTTAATAAGTGTTAACCCTTGCTTTTTCATTTTTATCGTTAACTTATTCCAAGGTAATGACAGTTTTCCGTCTGTAAAAAATACCGCCTGAACCTGCTCTATATCTTTTTGGTAGACAGCCTGTAAAGTACTGGTATTATTAAGGATAAAAACATGATTTTCTACTGAATATTTCTCAAAATCGGTTAAAGAAACCGAAGGCACGATGATATAGGCCAACGAACCATTATTTACCTTATTTCCCAAATCAATTCCAAGAGAAAAAACTTTCTTTTCTATCTTTTCTGGGCTTCCTACAAGGTTAATATCTGTCCACGAGCCTTTTTGTACACCTGTACTTAACTCTATCGGAAAACTTCCTTTTAGGATGCAGTATCCTGTATTATCATGGAAAACCTTTTTATATTTCGATTGATTATCGTTGCCATCTTGCCAAACTTCGCCGTTTAATAAGGATTGATTAATAGATTGATACAGCGAATCGCCCTCTATACTATTTGCCAGATAAACTATTTCGTTATCAAACATAAACCACGAACGGTGGGCTTTTGTGTTGTCTTTATCATAATCGTAGGCAAAACAACCATACATACTATCACTAATTCCATAAACGAAAGTCGTCGCTCCCCTAGCACCCTTACTCCAGTTGAACTGCGGAATGGGCGACAAGCTTTGTGGAATTAAACCGCCTGGCAGCTTACGCCAATTGAAAATAGGAAAGATTTCATTGTATTCCTCATTGGTTTTTACCAAATAATAAGTTCCGTTGCCCTGATAGTAGCCTTTTATGTTTTCGCCGTTACCAGCTTCGCCACTAACTATACGATTTGAGGTAGTTTTCAACCCGAAATAATAGTTGGGACGTTGATGTACCATCAAATCAGATCGCCAGAAATATCTATTACCAACTAAGGGCTTTTCGTTCGTTTTGCCATATAAACGCGCCGCAAAAGCGCGGTATTCTTCTTTTCTCGAGGGGTCAATTTCCTCCATTTGTTTCAATGCACTAATCAACCCGCCTCTGGCAATGCCCTTCCTAGAAATCTCGCGTCCCATGGCAGTATGTTCCAGATAGGTGTTGTGCGACATCCATTGTTGCCCATCCAACAAGTAATGCGCTACAATATCTACTTTTTCCTTTGGCAAAGCGAAGGAAGTGCCGTTGGACAAATAAAAGAAGCGCACCGCATACGTGGTAAAGCCTTTTCCGTATCCGAATGTATAATTCTGCTGCCCATGCTGATAAAAACTAAAATCGGGCTGAATACCTTCGTTATCTGTTATTACAATCTCGTTAGAAATGGCTTTAAATACCCGTTTTAGTCCCTCAACATCATTTGTTAGGCAACTCGTATAGAGGTGTACAGAAGCCAACCAAAACAGGTTCTGGCCAGTAGCAATACCATGATAATCATAAAAAGTAGGCTTCACCCCAAGGTTCATTATCTGTATTCCTTGTTGCTTTTCTGTTTCGGACAATTCATCTTCCATCAAAACAAATACCCCGCCCATAAAGCCTGGGATACCTATTGCATTCCACCAATAATTGCCACACATTGGTCTTACCTTTAACCACCAATCTATTGCACGCAGGATGGTTACTTTTACTTGAGGATTATTAAAACTTTTTGATTTCGGGTTTCTGTATTCCGATACCAATGCCGCAATACGTTCCCAATGTTCTGCTGGAAGCCATTTTGAATCAGTTTTATCAGCATAATTAATATCAGTCCATTTACCTGTGCTATCAAGTTTATCCAATAGACTTTTCTCTACTTCGATAGCCATAAACTTCTCGGTACTACTCGGTTGTATCCCCATTTTGTACAACTTGGCTTTAATTATTTTTATGTCGTCATTCGTTTGCGAAAAACAGCTAAAAACAACTAGTAAAAAACTTAAACTCAACACATATCTCTTCATAATTTCTTTTTTATCCCCTACTAAAGGTCTTTACTAATCTTTGGTTTTATGTAATTGTCCCAAACGTCCACCATTATCCAATATCCCTGCCCGGTAAGCTTATAATCGTGGTGTTCGTTTGGTTCGCCCTTGGAAAAGCTATGATAACCCTTATGAAGTTTATAAATTAAGTCTTCACTACCTACAAACATCCTTTGTTCCTGGTCTTTCATCGCATCATCTTTAGGCCATTTATCCAACGCCATTAAGCCCGAAACCATTATCTGGTGCATCATCCAGCCCCACCAGCAATATTGCGCATCGCTTCTTTCGCCTACGTTTGGCGCAAAACCATCCGTTATCTGAAACTCACGACACATACCTAATTTTCCGAGCATAGGCGACGATCCATTACCCAAAATATAAGCAGCCCCAGAGCGAGAAACATTGGTTACTACGTTGGAAAACATCCACCCATTAATGGCACGATACAATTTTAATGGTTCGTAAGGAACTCGCTCAATCCCTCGTGGCGGACTACCAAATACGAAAGGCATTCGTGCACCATAGACTTTTCCGTTCTTTTTATCCAATTGCATAGTGCCGTCGGGGTCTTCTAGCAAGTTTTTCATGAAGCCCTCATTTTTTCCTTTAGGATACCTTTTACTACCTGCCGCCGTCCATGTTTCTTCTATGTTGTTAAAATGCAACTTCCTAAACATGGCTATGTATTCGTCATATTTAAAATTAGCCAGTATATCATTAACAGCCTCCGCCCCACCAAAATAATAATAGCACGCCATCATTATACCCACATATCCATCGTTGTGGTTAGGGTTCCACAATTTGCCGATGCCATACGTTTGATAAATGCACGCAGAGGGAAAATTTTTGTAGTTATTATTATAGTTTCCGGCTACCGCAAAGGCACGCATCAGCCAGTCTAATTTATTTATTTCCTCAGGCGTTAATTTAGACCAAATCTCTGGGGTATTTTTTGCTAAAACAATGGCAAAAGCCTCGCCCAAATCTTTCCATGCCACCAAATCGCCACGGCAAGAGGGCTCTTGACTTTTTCCGTCGGCATCTAGAGAAACGATATTCTTTAAATCTTCTACTACCCTATCCGCAGCCAATTTTCCATCAGAACTTTTAGTATTAACATTCAAATGAGACACCAATGCCAGATAATAAAAGGCTTTATCCCTACCCACAGATTCTTCTTTCCATAATTCGGTATTTACATCGGGTCCGCCAACTGTACGCATGATAGGATACGTAATAGCCGCATCAATTTCTCTTTGGCTGAACGACTGTGCATTTCCCTTTGCCATTGTACAGACAACAGCCAATAGAATAAATATTATCTTTTTAAATTTTCTCATCTAGTATAAACTCTTTCTTTTCTTCCGATTAATATAAATTCTTTCCAAACAACCCCTTCTCATAACCTTTAAAAACAACCTGACCGACTACCAAAAACATTTTTATCGATGATTATTCAGCGCGATGACATAAAAACTCTTTTTTATCGATGATTACTCAGCGCGATGACATAAAAACTCTTTTTTATCGATCATTTTTCAGCGCGATGGCATAAAAACTCTTTTTTATCGACCATTTTTCAGCACGATGACATAAAAACTCTTTTTTATCGATGATTATTCAGCACGATGGCATAAAAACTCTTTTTATCGATGATTATTCAGCACGACGATAACGCTTCTTTTTCTATTAATAAATCCCACTATTTTATTGCCATCAAAATGCTTTTACTAACAGCCTGTTCTCGTTTATCCGAAGCTATAACTACATTGTAAATACCAGATATTAAAGAAGTATTTAAGTTTAATGAGTAACTAACACTACCACCAGAATGACTCACCATTTGTTCGTTTACCTTTTTGCCCACACTACTATATATAGTAACCCAATATTTACCAGCGTCTACATTAGTAAACCGAATGGTGAATGTATTTCCCACCACAGGATTAGGAAATAGAGAGAAAGTTGCGCCAGATGGTGCATAAACCGAAACCTTTGCTACATTACTATAAGTAATTATGCCTGTATTGCTGGTGGCTTTTACCCGATAATAATAGATGCCAGCAACCAATTGATTATCTTTTATTAGATAGCTTGCTGAAGCCAAATTTTTTGCAGTTACCTTATCAAATAGTATAAAATTGATCCCATCAATAGATTTTTCCACCTCATAATCAAGCATATCAGCCTCCCCAGTGGTGTTCCAGCTAATGGTGGCAATTCTATTATTAAGCGTAGCGTTAGTAATAATATTTTTTATGGGTAAGGTAGAAGCAGTAGCTTTTGTAACATTAATATCCAAAAAAGAGCCTGTTCCGTTTTGGGTACAGAAGCCAGTAGTACCCGTAAGAAAACTTACATCGGAAAGGGTGGCAACAAGGGAATCGTTTAGGTAAACTGTGGTAGTTTTTCCTAATCGCTTCACTTTTAAGTTGTAAATAGTATCGGTCAAAAAAGCAATCCTTATGTTAGCCAGCTTTACGCGGTTTGTACCGCCAAGTGTAGCATTGCCCGTTACCTTATAAATGCCAGAAGCACTCGCTTGAACACTTAATAAAACGTAGTAATAATTTTCGGTACTGCTGTTACAAGTACCCATAAATGCCAAACCAACACCATCAGTTGCCCCTTTTGAGGTAAGTTTTAAATGGGTATTGATTAAATAATCGCCCACAATTACCGATGTGTGAAAACAAAGGTTTCCGGGGGTATTATTAGTTAATGCTTGTGTAGGATTGGTTAGTTTAAGCTCGCCGTTTGCCGTAGCCCAGGTGCCGCCGCGTATAGTATTTCTGCTCTTAGCAGGATTTAAAACACTAAGGAAATCATCGGAATAATAAGAAGCACGCGGAAAAAAGAGGCTGAAAGGATTTTTATCTAAGGCAGCCATATTATTTTGACTGAGAATATAATTATTAAAACTGTCGGCCTGCGCAGGGATGTAGGTAGAGGAAGTCCACATATTCCATATCAGTTGATTGTTGGTGATGGGATTCTTCGCGGTATCGCCATATATCCACTTTTTACGACCCTCAAGATAAGGTATGCCCCACTGAATAGCCTCGCGAATACTTCGGGGATCCGTACCGCCATAATTCCAATTGAACAAATCTACCCCTACTTTTTGTGCCAGCATACCTAAGTTTACAAAGGCAGTGATGGCAAAGGCATTATACATAGATCCGTTGGGGCGACTCAATTCTTCCCACATGCCCCCATAAATTGGTGTACCGTTCACCACCTGACCGTTACCTATTTGATATAATATCCGGTTGGTAGTCTCGAAGTTTAGGATACGATCCTTTGCCAAAGAATCATAATTAACCCCTTTATAATTATTACCCAGATAAAGCCATTGGGTAATTAATAAAGCATCATAAAATATTCCATGGTTGTTATTGCCAACAACTTTTCCTTCTGCTATACCAAAAGAACTGGTAGTAAGCCATTGGGTAAAGTTGTACATCCATTGTTTAAGTGTAGAATCGTCGCTGGCAGACCATTGTCCCGATGTTTTTAGTAGTTCTGCCGAGTTGAATACATTGTAAATACCGTTAAAGTCTATAATGCCCGGATGCGTTCCGTACTGGCTACCAGCAACAAAAGGGGCAAACTGTGCATGGTTCAAATCGGGCAGCATGGCAGTAGCAGTATCTACAAACCAAGCCCTTAATTGTGTAGCCGCAGCCTTAGCGTAGGTAAGGTTATTAGTAACCCAATAAGCCTGCGCACAGTTGGTTACAATGTTCTCCATTGTTGTCAACCTAACATTATCGTACATGGAAGTTATAGCGGTATCTGGCCCTAATGCCTCTTTATATTGCCATGGAGTACCATCGGTAGCGTGACCTGCAACAGGCCAATAATACTCTCCAAACGAAACATATTCTTTAGAAGAAAATGTAGTACCTGCGGGGAAATAGGTTAGCCATCCAGCAGTCTTTTGGGTAACGTTTACGGGGGCGAGGTTTACGTATTTGTCTGCATTGGTTTTAATTGTATTCACCGCCAAAGTAAACGTGGGGTCTTTGGCCAAAGCTTTCTGGCGGCACGACAACAAAGCGGCAGTATCCCAAGTGTACGACTTGAGGGACTGTGCAAATGCCATTGCTTGCAGGGATAGTAATATGAATAAGAGTAAACTATTTTTCATTAAATAAATTTAGAACTACTATTAATAAATGCCATAAAATAACCACCCAGCAAAGATTTATTACTGCCCTTTCTTGACTATCACTATAACTCAATTTTAAAGACCGTTGCCGGTGAGTTTGGCAAAGAAGAAGGTTTCTTTATGATAAGCCCCTCTTCCGATTGATGCCAATCCAACTCGTTTTTGCTACCCAGTAGCTTAACCGAAGCAATTCTTTTATTGCTTAAAGCTGCATTCTTTGCCAGAGAAACAATTTTTATCTCTTTAGTAGGGGTTGCCAAACAGAAGGCATATAACGTATCGCCTTTGGTGGTAAATCTGAAATCTGCTTGAGAATAATCATTTTTATCCGCATCACTAATGCCCCCAAACTGTCCCGGTTTCTTTACTGCGGTAATTGACGGTCCCTCACCATAAATCTTCCAAGGGCGGGAACCATAAATGCCCTCACCGTTAATGCTAATCCAAGTAGCCACTTGCTCTAGAATAGCAACGACATCTTCGTCCAAATCACCTTCGGGTGTTTGTACTACATTCAAAAGCAAATTGCCATTCTTACTAACAATGTCAACCAACATCTGAATGATTTCATTGGCGTTCTTGTACTTCTGTCCAGTTCTATAAAACCAATCGCCAATAGAAGTATCGGTCTGCCACGGGAAAGGCGTGATAGAATCTGTTAAACCCCTTTCAATATCAAGCACCCATTTAGCGTTCGTTTCTCCTGTTTTGCAGTTATATACTGCCTCTAGCTTTCCATGATTACTTTTCAGATTGTCATTATAATAATGCGCCAGCATCTCTCTACCAATCCCATCAAACGGAAGCTTACTATCAGAATACAATAAATCGGGGTGATAATTATCAATTAGCTCTGTTATGCTACTCAACCAGTTTTGTTGATTCGCAATGTTATTGGTAAGGTTTGCATTATCTGTAGTATCTGCTTTTGCGTGGTATAAATCTTGATAGGCGGGGTCATTACCGTCATAAGGCACCCCGGCCATTGCACCAACCTTGTCTGCCCCATGGCTAGTTTGAAACCAGTTATAAGTATATCCAAGATGCTCAGAAACACCAAAATGCAGCCCTTCTTTTTTTGCGGCAGCTTGCCACAGACCAACTATGTCCTTATGAGGCCCCATGTTTACGGCGTTCCACCTGTGTATCTTAGAATTCCACAAAAAGAAGTTATCACAATGCGTACCCATGCTTACAAAATATCTAGCACCCACCCTCTTGTACAATGCCATCAATTTTTCTGGATCAAAACGCTGAGCCTTCCATAGCGGGATTATGTCTTTGTAACCAAACTTGGATGGGTGACCGTAATGCGCCAGATGATAAGTATAATCGGGATCTGGTTTGCCTGTGAAGGTTTTTGTTTTTTTGTCATAAACATCATTTATGTACAATTTCTTTGCATACCAATCGCCCTGCCTCGGCACAGCTTGAGGCCCCCAATGTGCCCATATACCAAACTTTGCATCGCGAAACCACTCAGGACACTTGTAGTTGGCTTCAAATGACTGTAGCGTAGGCTGAAATTTATCCTGTGCAGATACATTAAGGCCAATACCAATCAATAATGCAAGGGAGGTTATCTTTATCATATCCAAGTCTTAAATTTATTTTTTATCAAATTATCAAAAAATAGCAACGGAAGCAACTCGTTTCAAGCGCAAAGCTAAAATGTTTTAGTTATCATGGATAAAAAAAATGATTTAATAAAATCATTACTCTCTATTTTTAGAAAATATCATACCCCAACACTACTTATCTCCACGATGTACATTGACAATAGATTTATTTTCAGAGAAAGGTTTAATCAATGTACAATTATAATATTCTCAACATTTCTTCTGTCTTCTCAGTAACGTCAGTGGCAAAGCCCCCCCAGTATAGAGAATAATTATTGCCACAGAAGTACAGAAGAAAATGAAAAGTTAGTATTTCTCCTTATTTTATACCTAATATGACAGTAGGCTTTTAAAAATAAAGTGCATCCACATCCTACGGGTGGTGGCTGCATTTTATTTTGTTTGGAATTACAAATTCCTATCATTTGCTAGTTCGACATCCCGCTTCGCTTTAAGATGATCGAACAGCAAATGCGAACACCTCGCCTAGCTGGGACCTAGATGGAAACCATTACGAATTTTGCAGCAACATTTCCATTTTTTCGGGAATTACAATCAATGTGTCTGGAATTGCAATCAATGTGTCTGGAATTGCAATCAATGTGTCTGGAATTGCAATCAATATGTCTGGAATCGCAATCAATGTGTCTGGAATCGCAATCAATGTGTCTGGAATTACAATCAATGTGTCTGGAATTGCAATCAATGTGTCTGGAATTGCTATCAATGTGTCTGGAATTGCAATCAATGTGTCTGGAATTGCAATCAATGTGTCTGGAATTGCAATCAATGTGTCTGGAAT